>Ga0310786_10000246_pt1 | contig 91262 bp, 82 predicted proteins | sample AusTroGonzalo_MG_FD_203881 | JGI IMG/M metagenome (GOLD analysis project Ga0310786, IMG submission 203881) | Bovine rumen microbial communities from tropical cattle in Woodstock, Queensland, Australia - Gonzalo_03 (v2) (version 2) | ecosystem: Host-associated > Mammals > Digestive system >... | reverse complement strand
CGCTTTCCGAGCTTACATTGACGCTGATGGGGTTGAAATCCATAAAGAGTATTTTCGTGAAACAATAAGAGCCTTCCTAAAATCCAAGGCTCCAAATATCGCTGCAAAGGTAGCAAATCTTCCCCGATTGGCAAAAAGAAATTGGAAAAATCTACTCGTATGCCCGAAACTTGACTTTCTCGGGTTGTTCAATGTGCAGATAAAGGGCCTCACATTCCTTGTTGCCCCAGTTGCCAACCAAACTTGCCTCGCGGGTCAGGGCTTTCAGTTCTTCAAGAAATTCGCTTCTTGGAATCGAGTAGGCTCCCAAACTCATCAGGTGACTTGTTTCTTGTTGGCAGTCAATGAGTTTGAAACCGTTGTTTTGCAGGAATTGGTGCAGATGATAAAAAGCCACCTTCGAGGCGTCGGTTACGGTGTGGAACATTGACTCTCCGAAAAACACCTTGCCGATGGCTATGCCGTACAAGCCTCCGACCAACTCGCCGCTTAGATAGGTCTCGAAGGAATGGGCGTAGCCCAACTCGTGCAAATGAGTATAAGCATCCACCATCTCGTCTTGAATCCACGTGCCGTCTTGTCCTTCGCGTGGAGTGTCGGCGCAATGCAGCATCACCTCGCGGAAATTCGTGTCAATCCTGACCTCAAACTTTCCCGATTTTAGCGTGTGCTTCAAGGAATGGCTGACTTTCATCTCGCCCGGACGCATGATTAAGCGTGGGTCGAGCGACCACCAAAGGATGGGCTCGTCTTCGCTGTACCATGGGAAGATGCCGTTGGCGTAGGCCACAATCAGGCGTTGGGGCGAGAGGTCGCCACCAAAGGCCAAAAGTCCGTCGGCGTTGGCGCGGTCGGCGGGTGGAAAGAAGCAGTCGTCGTCGTTGAGTTGGAAAATCATGGCGCAAAAATACGGAATTTCCCTATCTTTGCGCCGCCAAATCTACACCATGCCGCGTTATTTTATCCATCTGGCCTACAACGGCAGCCGCTATCACGGTTACCAAATCCAGCCGCACTCCGAGAGTGTGCAGCAGACCTTGGAGCAATGTTTGAGCCTCAAGTTGGGACAAACTATTTCCATCACGGGCTGTGGCCGGACGGACACTGGCGTCCATGCGCGCAACTACTACGCCCATTTCGACATTGAGCAGGAACTGAACGATACAGAAACGCTGGCCAATCAGATGAATGCTTTTTTGCCAGAAGACATCGTTATCTATAAAATTTGGCAAGTTGCGCCCGAACTTCATGCTCGTTTCGATGCCGTGTCGCGCACCTATCATTATTATATCACGCGCACGAAGAACCCGTTCCACACGCATGATGCCTATTACCTCTACGGCGATTTGGATATTGAAAAAATGCAGGAAGCGGCCAACATTCTCTTTGAGTACGAGGATTTTACGAGTTTCTCGAAGGTGCATACACAAGTAAAGACCAACAACTGCAAGATTATGGAGGCGCGCTGGTTTGAGCAGGATGGTTTGTTGGTGTTCCGCATCAAGGCAGACAGGTTTTTGCGCAACATGGTGCGGGCCATCGTCGGCACCTTGTTGGAGATAGGGAAGGGGCGCATGACCCTCGACGAGTTCCGCGCCGTCATTGAAAGAAAAGACCGTTGCGAGGCTGGGACATCTGTGCCTGCACATGCGTTGTTCTTAGAGGAGGTTGAATATGACAGGGACGCAACGCATGCGTCCGAAAAATAATTGAAAATAAAAGCATTTGATATGTTCCAAAAAATCATCCGTTTCTGCGTTAAGTTGGTTCAGAAATACCTGCCTGAACCTTTCATTTTCGCCGTCATCCTAACCTTGGTTGCTTTCATCATTGCCATGCCGATATGCAAACAGACACCCTTGGAGGTCATTGAGCATTGGGGTAACGGTGTTTGGGGATTGTTGGCTTTTGCTATGCAGATGGCTTTGGTATTAGTGAGTGGTTCGGCTTTGGCGGCGGCACCTTCTATTAAAAGAGGTATCAGTGCTTTGGCGGCTTTGCCGAAAACACCTGCGGGAGCCATCGCTTTGGTGACGGGCATCTCGGCCTTGGCCTGCTGGCTCAACTGGGGCTTTGGCCTCATTGTAGGCGTCATCTTCGCCAAGGAAATTGCCAAGAAACTGAAAGGTGTGGATTATCGCTTGCTCATCGCCTCGGCCTACAGCGGTTTCGTGGTGTGGCATGCGGGTCTGTCGGGCTCCATCCCGTTGACCATGGCCACGCCTGGCTCAAATCTTGAAAAAGTCACGCAAGGTGCTTTGACACAGCCCATTCCGATTGGACAAACCATCCTTGCTCCGCAAAACCTTATTATGGTGGCAGTCGTCATAGTAGCCATCGTGGTGGTCAATTCACTGATGCACCCCAAAGGCGACAATGTAGTCGCGATTGAGCCGTCTTTGCTGTACGAAGAGGAACCGAAGCCCTTGCCCAAGGCAACGACTCCAGCCGAGAAAATGGAAAACAGTCGTGTCCTTTCGTGGATTATCGCCTTGCTGGGTCTCTCGTATCTGGTCATCCATCTATTTTTCAAAGGCGGCACCTTCGACCTCGGTTCGGTCATCATGCTGTTCCTGTTTGTGGGTATCATCTTGCACGGCACGCCGTTGGCCTACGTGAAGGCTTTCAGCAAGTCGGTGAGCGGCGCGGCGGGCATTGTGTTGCAGTTCCCATTCTATGCAGGCATCATGGGCATCATCACGGGCGTGGGTGCGTCGGGTATCTGCCTTGGTGAGGTGGTGAGCAATGCATGTGTGGCCATCTCAACACCTAAGACGTATCCATTGTTCACCTTCTTCTGTGCGGCCATCCTGAACATGTTCGTGCCTTCGGGCGGCGGTCACTGGGCCATACAAGCGCCTATCATGTTCACGGCAGGTGCGGCTTTGAATGTTGACCCAGGTTTGACGGGCATGGCCATCTCTTGGGGTGACGCTTGGACAAATTTGATTCAACCTTTCTGGGCTTTGCCGGCCTTGGCCATCGCCAAACTGAATGCCAAAGACATCATGGGTTTTTGCATTATCGACCTGTTTGTCACGGGATTGATTATCTGCTCTGGATTGTTGCTTTGGGCATAAGAAGGATTTCGTATATAAACCAAAAAAAGCACCCCGAAACGAGGTGCTTTTTTTGGTTGCCGTAAAGCTTCTGTAATTAGAAGTTCAGGCGGAGATTAAGAGCAGCTGACCAAGTCGAATAGGTGCTGGCGTAGGTGTTCCAAGTAGGATCGGTGAAGGTGTACTCCGTGCCGTTCCATTTCAGGATGTCGCTGCTGCTCAGGCGCTGCATATTGCCCCAGCCTCTCCAGAACAAGTTGGCGATGTTCTTCACATCGACACCAAAGCTGATGCTCGGGCCAGCCTTGAACTTGTAGGTTCTCTCATACTTGAAGTTGAAGGTGTGTCTCCAGGGAGCCACAACAGCACCGCGCTCGGCATAGTGACCACGGTTGGCACTCAAGTACTTGTCGGCGTTGATGAAGTCGTTGTAAGCGGCCTTGTTCTCTTCGCTGGTGAAAGGCATGTCGGCCAGTTCAGTCTCGGTCGGGATGTAGACCAAGCTGTTGGAACCACCGTCGCCGTTGACATTGCTCGTCATCGTGTAGCTGTAGCGGGTGTAGCTGTAACCGCCCACATAGCAGTGGTTGTAGCCTTCGTAGTAGAGACCGATGGTTTCAATGGTGTGCAGACCCGTAGCCCAGGTCCAGCCAGCGTTGAAGAGCACGCGGTTAGGAGTGACATAGCTGCTGTAGCCGAGTTCGTGGGCGTTGGAGCCGTTGATGCCGAAAGCGTTGGTGTTGTAAGCCGAAGTAACTTGGTCGCCAATACCGTCGGTGACGTTCTTGCCTTGAGCATAGGTGTAGGCAGCCATCAGGTCGAGACCGCAGTCAAATCTCTTGCTCAACTGACCCATGACGCTGTAGTAGTAACCGTTGTTCGGGGTGTTGGTGATGTAATAAGGAGTGACAGCCTTACCGAGAGAGTTGGTGATGCCTTCGCTCACCCAATACCATCTCTTGTCAGGCTCGCCAGGAAGTTGGATGTCTTCCTCAGCACGGACGATGCCGAGCTTGGTGACGGCCACAGAGGTGATGTCCTTGTTGTAGATACCTTCAACAGTGGCTTTGATGTCGCCAGGAAGCGTAGCGTCGAAAGCTAAGCTGCTCTTCCAGGTTTGGGGCATGCGGAGGTTCTTGTCCATGATGGTGGTGGACTGAGGAGCCGGCAGGTCACCCGTCAGCAGCAGGTCAGAGTTGTTGTTGATGATTTCGTTGGGGTCGTCGTAGAAACTGATTTGGGTCTCCACGTTGCTGTTGATGTATTGGTTTTGCAAGCAGTTGGAGTTACCCACGGTAGAAACGATCCACACGAAAGGCAGACGGCCAGTGTAGAGGCCCGAACCGCCACGGAGAATATACTTACGATCGCCAGCGAGGTCCCAGTTGAAGCCCAAACGGGGTGAGAAGTTCACGCGGGCCTTGGGCATATCGGCGGTCGACATACCGTACATGGTGTTGCCTTCGCCATCGGCGATGCTGTGGTGAACGGTGGTGGTGGCACCATCTTCGCCAGTGACAGTCTCGTCCCAACCATTGAGGAATTCGTTGTTGGTGTTGTAACCAGCAATTGAAGGATACCACGGCACCTCAATACGGAGACCAGCGGTCAGACGGAAGTTCTCAGAGAGGGTCATTTCGTCTTGCAGGTAAGCCGATCCTTGCATGTAGTTGAAGGAAGGATAGACCTGATCGTGGTTTTCGTTGTTACCATAGGTGATGGCGAAAGCGCGCGGGTTGGCGTTGTCAACGAAGTCTTGCCAGCTGCTGTAGACATAGTAACCGGCGCCGCCTTGCATGAAGCCGTTCTTGGTGTTGTCGAACTCGTATTGGAGACCGAAGGTGAGGTTGTGCACACCGGTGAGGAGGCTCAATTCGTCAGTGACGACAGCGGTGCTCACTTCACGGAGGTTACCATAGGTGAACGGGTCGGGACCGAAGCTGGTGTAGACAGCGGGAGTCTCGGCTACGCCGTCACCGTCGGTGTCGACGTTTTCAAGAATATCGACAGTGGGGAAGAGGTCGCCCACGAAGCTACGAGGCTCATATTGGCGTGAGTAGGTGGCACGCAACATGTTGTTGCCGCGACCGCTCAGGAAGCTATGGTTCCATTCAGCAGCAACAGAGCTGAAGTTCTGCTCCTGGAAGTAACGGCTGCTCTCGAAGTAGAGGGCATATTCAGAGGTACGGCCGTAGGTGTTACGGTTGTAGACCGAGCTGGACAAGGGGTTGATGGAGCTTGAAGGAGCAGTGGAATACTTGTTCTTCACCAAGCTGTAACGGATGTTGATCTTGTCGTTGGCACCGGCGTTCCAGTCCAAACGAGCCAACAGCTTGTAGTCAGGAGTGCTGGCGCTGTAGTTTTGGTAACGACCAGGATCGTAGCCGTAGGTGGTCATCAAGTAGTTCTTGATTTCGTCCATCTTTTCGATGGTAGGACGGTTGTATTGGGTGCCGCCGCCGTAGACGTCATCCTCGCTTTCGCGGGCGAAGCTGGTCTGACCGGGGTCGACGTCGCTCTGATATTCAAAGTTCAAGAAGAAGAACAACTTGTCCTTCACGATGGGGCCGCCCACGCTGATGCCAGCGGTGTTGTCGAGCGACTTGGCAAGCTTCAGGTTCTCCGGGAAGTTGCCCAGTTCGTCTTTCTTGCCGTACTTGGTACCAATGAGACCATCGTTGGTGAAGTAGTCATACAAGCTGACGTGCCATTGGTTGGTACCGCTCTTGGTGACAGCGTTGATGGCACCGCCGGTGAAGCCGCTGTGACGGACATCGAAAGGAGTGATGTTGATGGTCATGGCTTCGAGAGCGTCCAAGGAGATGGGGCTACCGCCGGCAGGCAGGTTGCCACCGATACCGAAGGCGTTGTTGAATGCGGCACCGTCGACGGTGACATACGACTGACGGTAGTTACCGCCGCCGATGGCCAAACCGTTGGAGGTGTTGGCAGCTTGAGGCGTCAGAGCCAGAATGTCGTTGAGGCTACGGCTGATGGTGGGCAGGGTGGCGATTTGCTCGCTGTTCACGGCGGTGGTGGCACCGGCGCGGTCGCTGTCCATACCGTTGCTGACGGCTTTGGCTGAGATAACCACTTCGTCCAAGCCAATGTTTTCCTCGCTCATGCGGACATTCAAAATCTTTGTCTCGCCAAGGGTTGTTGAGAGGTTGTTCTCAACGGTGGTTTGAAAACCCACCATGCGGAACTCCAGTCTGTAAGGTCCGCCGGGACGGATGTTGAGCAGACGGTAAGTGCCGTTGGCGTCGGCCACAGCGTAATACTGTGCTCCTGACGGAACGTGCGTTGCGACGACGGTAGCACCAGCAAGAGCCGACTTGTTGTTGTCGGTAATCTTACCGCTGATGCTTGACGTAGTCACTTGAGCCATCAAACTGATGGAGGCAATCATTGCCACGAAAAAGGTAAGTAACTTTTTCATAATAAGTAATTTAAGTTAATGATTAGGTTGATTGGATTATGTTGAATCTTATTGATTTTCATACTCGTTTCCATTACTCCTAAAAACGTGCAAATATAGGTTTTTCTTCAAGAAGTTTCCCCGCGGCCAAATACATTTTCATTTTTTTTGAAAAAAAGTATTCAACATCATTTGTTGATAACACGATAAGGCCTTGTTTGATAACGGATTGAAAAATGAAAATTTTTTCTTTGACTTCTGCCTTTTTAATAAAGTAAGGTGCGATAACCTTTGTTTCAGAAATTTTTCGTATCTTTGAAGCCTAAAACAAATATTATTCTGACATGAAAAAATCAATTGTGTTCCTATTAACCGCCTTATTATTAGTGATTTATTCTTGTGATGAGCAACCGCCAAAGGCTGTTCAAGCCTTGGAAAAAGACATCAAGAACATCGAAACGCAAATCCAGGAAACCAACGATTGTGACGATTTGCAATTGCTCACTTTCTCTATTCTCGGACTGCGCACCGACCTTGAGAAACTTCAGCAAGACGAGACCGTCACAGAAGAAATGCTCCTCACGCTCACTAGCACCATCGACCAACTTGATGCTTCCCTGACAGGAAAATATGTAGCCCTCGATTGCAGTCAAGCTGCTGAAGACGATAGTGAAATCGATACTTCTGGCGAGGACGAGTATGAGGATTAAACATCTTATAACCATTAACCTTTCAAATCAAACGACATGGCATTCTTTTTTCGACATAATCCAAAGAAATTCAACTATATACCACGCTATTACGACCCCGACAAGGAAGAGTGGGAGCAAAGAAAGGCTGAGCTGGGCTACGATGCCAAATTGAGCCATGAGGCTCAGTTCCGTGCCCAAATGCGACGCAGCTGGAGCGCCCCCAAGAATGAGGAAAGCAAGGAAGAACGTCGCGTCAAGATGATCCGTCGCATTGTGCTTGGCGTGTTCGTACTGTTCCTTTTCTATTTCGTCTTCTGCACCCCGCTGATGGTTAACCTTATCAGTGGACTCATGGGAAAATAAGTTATGCTTGACGTCATCAAACTTCTGCCTGACAGCGTAGCCAACCAGATTGCGGCCGGCGAGGTGATACAACGCCCTGCCTCCGCCGTCAAGGAACTGATGGAGAACGCTTTGGATGCCGGCGCCACCCAAATTGATTTGGTGGTGAAAGACGCCGGTAAGGCGCTCATCATGGTCATCGACAATGGCTGCGGCATGTCGGAGACCGACGCGAGGCTGTGCTTTGAGCGTCACGCGACCTCGAAAATCAGCAAGGCAGATGATTTGTTCTGCATCAAGACGATGGGCTTTCGTGGCGAGGCCTTAGCCAGTATTGCCGCTATCGCGCAGGTCGAGCTGAAGACACGCCGTCGTGAAGACGAGGTGGGTATCCGCATCGTCAACGAAGGTTCGGTGGTGAAAGAGCAGAGCCTCATTCCCATGGCGGCAGGCACGACGTTCACAGTCAAGAACCTGTTTTTCAACGTACCGGCACGGCGTAATTTCCTCAAGTCGCCACAAGCTGAGATGCGACACATCATGGAGGAGTTTACCCGCGTCACGCTGATGAATCCTGAAATTGGTTTCACGCTCACGAGCGACGGCAAGGAGTTGTACCATTTATATCCTGGAACGCTCAAGCAGCGTATCATGGGGCTGTTCGGCAACAGCTACGAGGAGAAACTTCTTCCCGTCGACCAAGAGGCCGACCGTGTGCGCATCAGCGGTTTCATCGTCAAGGCGGAATATGCCCGTAAGACACGAGGTGAGCAGTATTTCTTTGTGAATAAGCGTTTTATCAAACATGCTTACTTGCATCACGCCATCGAGAATGCTTTTCTTGAGATGATTCCCAAGGACAGCTTCCCAGGCTATTTCCTCAATATCGAAGTGGATCCTGCCGACATCGACATCAACATCCACCCGACCAAGACCGAGGTCAACTTCTTGGATGTCAAGTTGGTGTATGCCATCCTTCATGCCGCTGTGCGTAAGGCCATCGGACAACACAACCTTTCGCCGATGATTGATTTCGAGGAGTCCGCTGACCTCAACCACGACTTCAGCGAGGCTTCCAAGGCATCACGCCCTGTAGTTTTTCCTGACATCCCCCTTGACCCAAACTACAATCCCTTCTCTCAGAAGTCTGAAAGCCATAGCGATAGCCGCAGTTGGAACGATTTTCCACAACATCGGCAAGCTCCTTCGGGCGACTGGCGTTTGCTCTATGGCGAGCGGACGGATATTAATAAAGGTGTGGACGAACCGACCGAACCTGTCGCCGAGAAGCAAGTCGTGAGCCAATATCTGCAAGTGAACCAGTCGTATGTCCTCACCACGGTGAAGTCTGGACTGTTGCTCATCGACCAACACTTGGCACACACGCGAATCTTGTTCGAGAAATACCTCAAGGAGCTTGAAAATCACAATGGCGCCTCGCAGCAGGAACTGTTTCCGCAAGCGTTTTCGGTCAATCCAAACGATGCCTCTTTGCTGAAGGAGTTGCTGCCTGAACTGGAAAACCTTGGTTTTGTGCTTGAACAGGCCAATCCGACCACCTTTATGATTAACGGAACGCCATCTGATTCGGCAGGTCATGACGCTGTTGAACTTTTGGAACGGATTTTGGACAACTATAAACTCAACCGAACCGACTTGCAGTTGGATAGGAAGCTGAACCTTGCCAAGACCCTGGCGGCGCAAATTGCCATCAAGCCTGCAACGAAACTGACCGAGATGGAGATGCAAAACCTTGTCGACCAACTCTTTGCCTGCAATGTAGCCGAGATAGCTCCCAACGGGAAAAAGATATATGTCATCGTCACAATGGACGAACTATTAACCAAATTCAACTAAATTTTGAAATCTGAAATCTGAAATTTTGAAATTCTAAATTATGAACGAACAATATAGCCCTACTGGATTCAAAGTGCTGCCAACGGTTGTCAAGAACCTGTTGATTATCAATGTGCTGATGTTTTTGGCTACCGTCACGTTGGAGCGTTTCAATATCGACCTGACCAACGTCCTTGGCCTGCATTTCTTCAAGGCCTCTGACTTCAGGATTTATCAATTTGTCACCTACATGTTCATGCACGCCAATTTCGCGCACCTGTTTTTCAACATGTTCGCGTTGTGGATGTTCGGCAATACGTTAGAGAATGTTTGGGGTTCGCAGCGTTTCCTGTTGTACTATATGGTGTGCGGTCTGGGTGCAGGTTTGTGTCAGGAGTTGGTGCAATACATTCAATACACCACGCAACTGGCCGAGTACGCCACGGTAAACACAGGTGGCCAAATTATCACGATGGATGCCTACCTGAACATGATGACCACGGTGGGCGCTTCGGGAGCCATCTACGGTTTGCTCTTGGCTTTCGGCATGATGTTCCCCGATTCCCGAATTTATCTGTATTTCTTTATTCCAATTAAAGCCAAGTGGTTCGTCATTGGTTACGCTGTCCTCGAACTCATCAGTGGTCTTGGTGGAGGTGACAATGTGGCGCATTTTGCCCACCTCGGCGGTATGCTGTTTGGCCTTATTTTGATTTTGTATTGGAAGAAGCACGGCATGAACGGACCGAATTTTGATTTGAAAAAATGGAAGGGATGGTTCTGGAAATATAAGGATAGAAAGAAGTACACCCGATATGAGGAAGTCAAGGAAATGCCGCGCAACGATGGCGATTACAACCGCCAAAGGGCTGCAAAAGAACGCAGTGTGGACGCTATCCTCGATAAGGTGTCCAAAAGCGGCTATGGCAGCCTGACGGATGAGGAAAAAGAGTTTTTGTTCAAAAACAGCAAGTGATATGGTAAGAGAAAGAGGCTTTTTCGGTAAGGCGATAGTGTTTCTGCTGACGGTGTTTGCCGTCATCGGACTGATTGCCATGTCGTTGAGTGTCATCTGCCCTTATGTCAACCCGAACGGCTTTGTATGGATAGCTTTCTTCGGTTTGGCATTTTGGGAAATCTTTGCTTTCAATGTAGTGATTTTCATTCTTTTGCTGCTGATGTGGTCGCGCAAGGCATGGATAGCTTTGTTGGCTTTGGTCATTTCCATCCCTGGTGTCAGAAAGTCGTTTGCTTTCGGCTCTAAAGTGGACTCTCCAAATGGCATCAAGGTGATGAGTTATAATGTGCATTATTTTCAACATGTTGATAGCGAAGTGGACAGAGAAGACTTTGTCAATCAGATTGTCAATCTTGTGCGAGAACAATCCCCTGATGTACTATGTTTTCAGGAGTTTTCCTTGTATAAATCTGGTAAGAGCTACCAAAAATGTATAGATGAGTTTGCCCAAAGTACGAACCTTCCGTATGTTTTCTTCAATCAGAAACTTCCTTATAGAGGGAATGTCATCTTCTCAAAATATCCTCTTGAAAAGGTCTCGGAAGACTCGGGCTTTGGGAAGGAGAGCACTTCAGGCGTGATGGTTTCGGTCGATGCGGGCAAACGTGGTACGTTCTATTTGGCCAATGTGCATTTAGTTTCCTATATGCTCACTAACGATGAGATTGATGTGCTGGTAAGGCCTACTGAACAGCACAACGCTTTGGATACCGTTGGAATGTCGGTCATTCGCAAACTGAAATATGGCTATGAGCAACGCGCTGAAGAGATTGGTACTGTATTGCAGGCCATGCCGCCCGTCAATGGGCCTGTCATCGTGTGTGGCGATTTTAACGATACACCGTTGTCTTATGTCTACCGTCAAATGCAGAAGGCGGGTTTCGTCGACACCTTTACAAAGGTGGGGCACGGCATCAAACCGACCTACGCGGGCCGATTGCCGCTGCTGCGCATTGATTATATTTGGGCCAACGACAAGGTGACGCCACTCAATTTCAACCGCTGCCGCTACAAGGCCTCCGACCATTATCCTGTGATTCTGGAATTTGCGATTAACTAAACAACTGATTAACTGAATAACTGAACAACTAAACAACTGAATAAAATGACACTGATTAAATCCATTTCCGGCATTCGTGGCACCATTGGTGGCCAACCGGGCGACAACTTGACTCCTATTGACATGGTGAAATTCACCGCTGCTTTCGTCAAATTTGTTCAACATCGTGGCGTGAAACGCCCGCGCATCGTGGTAGGCCGCGACGCTCGTCTCTCGGGATTCCTTGTGAATCAGGTGGTTTGCGGTACGCTGCAAGCCATGGGTGCCGATGTGCTTGACATTGGCTTGAGCACCACGCCGACTACTGAAATCGCCGTCACGGGCCTGAAGGCCGATGCGGGTATCATCCTCACGGCGAGCCATAACCCTGCCCAGTGGAACGCGCTGAAACTCCTCAATGAGAAGGGCGAGTTCATCTCTGCCGCTGAAGGCGCATGGCTTTTAGACGTGGCTGCCAAGGACGACTTCGACTTTGTCCCGATTGAGGAAATCGGCTCGTATCATCAAATAGACGGCTGGATGGACAAGCACGTTGAGATGGTCTGCCAGCTGCCTTTGGTCAACAAGGATGTGATTGCCAAGGCCAACTTCAAGGTGGCTGTGGATGCAGTCAATTCGACGGGCGGCATTGCCATCCCGAAGATGCTCCGTGCTCTCGGCGTGAAAGAGGTGCTGGAACTCAATTGTGAGCCTACGGGTAAGTTTGCCCATACGCCTGAGCCGCTGGCACAAAACCTCACCGACATCTGCCGTTATGTCAAAGAACAAGGCTGTGACTTCGGTGTGGTCGTCGACCCTGATGTCGACCGTCTTGTCTTCGTTAAGGAAGATGGCGAACTGTTTGGCGAGGAGTATACCTTGGTCTCGGTGGCCGACTTCATCTTGAAACACACGCCTGGTCCAACGGTGAGCAACCTTTCCTCGACCCGCGCCCTCCGCGACGTGACGCGCAAGCATGGCCAGCAGTATTTCGCTGCTGCTGTGGGTGAGGTGAACGTGGTGGAGAAGATGAAGGAAGTCGGTGCTGTCATCGGCGGTGAAGGCAATGGTGGCGTCATCTATCCCGAGTTGCACTATGGCCGCGATGCCCTCGTCGGCACGGCTTTGTTCCTTACCCAACTGGCCGAGAAGAAGATCAAATGCTCTGAATTGAAGAAGGAATATCCTGCTTATTTCATGTCGAAGAACAAGATTCAGCTCACGCCCACGACGGATGTGGATGGCATTTTGGCCAAGTTCGCCGAGAAATTCAAGAACGAGCAAGTGACCACCATCGACGGCGTGAAGATTGACTTTGAGGAGGGCTGGGTGCATCTGCGCAAGTCGAACACCGAACCCATCATCCGCATCTACTCCGAAGGCAAGACCGAGGCCGAGGCCGAGCGTTTCGCCGATATGATTCTTGCGGAAGCGAAGAAGATGGTGTAATTAGCAGAACTAATCAAAAACCTAAATATTAACTTAAAATCAACAAAACAATGAACAAGCTTAAATCATTGATTGTCCTGTCGCTCATGCTTTTCGTGGGTGGACAGATGATGGGTCAAACCCATGGCACCATGTTTCTTGGTGCAACGATTCCTATGGGTGATTATGCCAAGGGTCAGAACTTGACATCAACAGCCATTTTTGGTAACGGAGACCAAACGTATGGCGGTGCTGCCGTTGGTTTCAACGCTGGTCTGAAATGGGATTTTGGTGTAGGCGTTAAGGGCCTTGCCGTACTTCTTTCGGTGGATGGTATCTATAATGGTCCCAATGCTGACATCAAGTCTTGCTACAAGGAGAAAAGAGAAGATTTGGATATCCTTTACGATGATGTCGAACTGACCACTCCGAAGTACATCAACGTGCCGCTTATGTTGGGCTTGAGGTATACTTTATACCTGAACCCCCAGTTTGGTATCTACGCTGAGGCTGGTGCTGGTGCTGATGTCCGCTTCATCACGAATTATGTTGAGCAATACAAATTTAATGAGCTCATTACTGGTGCACAAGTGAACCACAAGAACACCTGGAATTTTGCTTCGGCTTTCACCTTCGGCTGGCAAGCAGGTTTGGGCATTGAGGTGAGCAAGAACCTCGTCATCGGTTGCAGCTACTATGATTTGGGTACTGCTCCTGTGAAGGGTAATGTTACCTATAAAACGGGCTCAACGACCAATACAACTAGCTTCCAGAATGGTCAACTTCATCCGATGATGATTCTTGGTCGTATTGGATTCAGGTTCTAAAGCCAGTAAATCAATAATTTATATTAGGGAACGGCGAAGCATCGGGTTGACTGGTGCTTCGCTTTTTGCTTCAAATTATGCCCAAAGACAAGAAACTTTCGCAAATTTTTTGAATTTACGTTTTAATTTTGTTTCTTTGTCGTTTCAAATCAATGGGTTATGGGACAAAACAAGAAAAAGAGGCGTCGCAACTACAAGTACCACGCCATCACGTTCAAGCTTTCCGACGGACAATACCGCTCGTTGCGCAATTATTGCAAGGCGCGCAAAACCACACCCATCAAGTTGATTAAGAGGAATATAGAACGCTTTATCACCAATTACGAGTACGAAATCCCCAAGGATTTGTACCTCACCGAAAACCAACTGGATTTGTTTGAATTAGGTTGACGCGCTTCGTGTCATTGCGAGGCCGCAGGCCGTGGCAATCTAGACCATCACTTTTGCGAAAAAGGAATACGGTTCTGTATCGACCTTCCCAGCGTCACCTCGTCGACAAACTCCAACGCGTCGCCCACGGCGATGCCCTTTGAAATCACCGAAATCTTCCCCTCAAAGTCCTTCAGCTGCCTGAAGATATAGAAGTTGGTTGTGTCGCCTTCAATGGTGGCGGGCAAGGCCAAGATGATTTCCTTAATGTCTTCTTTCTGTGTGCGTTGCACGAGCTCTGCAATCTTCAAGTCGTTGGGCGAGATGCCTTCAATAGGGCTGATGACGCCGCCCAAAACATGGTATAGTCCGTTGAACGAAGCCGTCCGCTCAATGGCCAACACATCGCGCATGTCGGCCACCACGCAGAGCGTGTTCTCGTCGCGGCGCGGGTTGCCGCAGATGGAACATACTTTCGTGTCGCTGATGTTGTAGCACCGATCGCACAGCATGATGTTGTGCTTCATTTTCAGCAGCGAGTCAGCAAGTTGCTCGGTCTCCAACCTGTCTTCGTTGAGCAGGTGCAAGGCGAGGCGCAAAGCGGTCTTTTTGCCTATACCAGGCAGCTTGGAGAGCGACTCCACTGCGTTTTCCAATAATATGGAGGAGTATTCTGCCATACAATAACGGCTGCAAATTTACGTTTTTTCCTAAATTTGCAGTCCAAAATCAACCATCATGAAGAGATTCCTTTTTCTTGCTTTGGCCGCGCTGATGTCGCTATCAGCTGTGTGCCAAGATATTAACCGTACGGATTCCAAGGGTCGCCGTCAAGGGACGTGGATGGATTTTTACCCCAACGGACAAAAACGCTACGAAGGTCAGTTCAAGAACGACAAATGCAAAGGCACGTTCCGCTACTATGACGAGCAAGGCAACTTGCAGGCTACCAACGAGTTCGACAAGTCAGGGGAGAAGTGCCTGAACAAGACTTATGCCCCCAATGGGCGTATGGTGGCCACAGGTTATTACGTCAACCAGAAAAAGGAAGGCGAGTGGAAGTATTTCGACAAGAACTCGGGTCAGCTGCTGCTTTCGGAAGACAACAAAAACGGCAAAGTTCATGGTTGGTCAAGACTCTACAATCCGAACAACGCCAAACTTGCCGAAGAGACGCAATATGTTGAAGGTCAGCCCGAAGGCCAGTGCCACAAGTATTCCGACACAGGCGTTTTGCAGATGGAATGTCAGTACCATCAGGGACAGTTGGACGGTCCGTGCAAAACCTATTATCCCAACACCGCCTTGAAGGAGGAGGGACAATACACAGCGGGCAAGAAGTCGGGCGAATGGAAGACCTACAACGAAGACGGTGACTTGCTCCTCACCGAGACGTTTGAATAAGAGTCATTGGCATTTGCGCAGGTAGTCCTCCAAGTTGGGACGACCATAATGATCAGCTAATTTATAGTATTCACAAGCCTTTTCCTCGTCATGGAGTAAGAAGTAAGCCCTGCCGATGTTGAAGTAGGCGTCGGCGTAGTCGAGCTTCAGCTCGATGGCTTTCTCCAAGTCGGCGATGGCGTCCTTGTATTTCTTCTCGTTGATTTTAGCGCAGCCGCGCAGGTAGTAGGCCTCGTAGTTGTTTTTGTCGTATTGGATGGCCTTGTCGAAAGCTTCCTCAGCCTCGGCGAACTTGCCGTAGGTCATCATCAGTTTGTTGCCTTCGTCCATGTAAATGCGCGACTTGGCGGGGTCTTGGCACGAGGCCAATCCGATGAGCATAATGGCAATAAAGAGGCAGGCGAAGTGCTTCACAATGCCTTTCACTGTACCGATGAGTTCCTGCAACTTACTTTGGCTCTTGGCCTCGCAGAGGAAACGCAGGTAAGGCTCGGTGTTGGAAGGACGTATGTTGAGCCACCAATCGGGGTAGTCGAGGCGGTAGCCGTCGAAGTCGAGGAAACGCTCGGGCTTTTCGATTTGTGTGAAGTGGTCGCGGACGGCATCCATGGCCTCTTGCTTGCGCTCAATCTTGAAGTTGATTTCGCCGGAGTTGCTGTAAGGCGTGATTTCGTCGATGATTTGACTCATTGTCTGGCCTGCTTTCTTGCGCTCGGCCAAGAGGCGCAACACGATGGAGGCGGCCAAAAGTGCTGAGTCGGAATAGTAAAAGTCGCGGAAATAGTAGTGCCCCGCCAACTCGCCGCCATAGCAGCCGTCCAACTCACGGAGTTTCAGCGCGGCGTAGGCTCTACCCACGCGCCATGTCTCTACTTTGGCATGATAGCGGTCGAGGTATTCTTGGATGGCGCGGGAACTACGGATGTCCTGCAGTACGATACCTTTTTGTTTCTGCTCGCCGATGAAGAAGTCGCCTAAGAAAGCGATGATGAGGTCGGGGGAGATGAAACGCCCCTTTTCGTCGATGAAGGTGATGCGGTCGGCGTCGCCATCGAAGAGCAGGCCGATGTCGCATTTTTCCTTCAGTACCAAGGTTTTAATTTGCTCTTGTGCGTTGGCTTCCAATGGGTTGGGCTCATGGTTGGGGAAGTTGCCGTCGAGGGTGTCGTTGATGTAATGCGCCTTGCCGATGAGCTCGTGGGCGAAAAGTGACGACATGCCGTTGCTGCAGTCCACGGCGATGTTGAGGTTGCTCAAGTCGCCGACAAACTGTTTCTGGAAAGCGAGGTAATCCGCGTAGACGTTCCGCTCACGGATTTGGCCTTTTTTCTCGCAAGGCTTGGTGGGTGCGTCACTTGCTACCAAGGCTTCCAAGCGATTCAGACCCGTGTCGTAGCCCACGGGCAGGGCGTTGGCGGCTGAAATCTTCAGGCCGTTATGGTCCTTGGGATTATGCGAGGCGGTGATTTGCACCGAGGCCTTGTAGCCGTATTTGGCCGTGGACCAATACACCAATGGCGTGGTGGCAAGTCCGATGCTGTCGACGTTCTTGCCGCGGTCGGTGAGGCCACGGGTAAGTGCGTCAAACATCGTGTCTGACGAGACTCTCATGTCGCGCCCGACGAGGAAGGTGTCGGCGTCGAGGATGTCGGGCAGGAAATACCCGATACGGTAGGCGATGTCGGCGTTGAGGTCGCTGCCCCATTCGCCACGGATGTCGTATGCTTTGAAGGCTTTCATGGTATTTATCAGTTGTTTAGTTATTCAGTTGTTTAGTTGTTCAGTTGTAGGGCTGTCACAATGTGGCAGCCGTACTCTATTTCATTATCCCCCGTTGGTTCAATACCTGCTGGTATTTAGCTGCATTGCGGTTATGTTCGGTCAAAGTCTTGGCAAAATTGTGATAGCCGGAGAAGTCCTCCTTAGCGCAGAAGTAGAAATAATGGTGGTCTTCGGCGTTGAGGACGGCTTTCACAGCGGCGATAGATGGGATGCAGATGGGCCCAGGGGGCAGACCGGCGTATTTATAGGTGTTGTACGGCGACTCGATTTGTTTGTGGTATTCGAGCACACGACGGATGCTGTAGTCGTTCCAAGCAAAAATAAGGGTGGGGTCGGCTTGTAGCAACCAGTTGTTTCTCAGTCGGTTGAGGTAGACGCCTGCCACGCGCGGCATCTCGTCGCTCATGTTGGTCTCCTTGTTGACGATGGAGGCCAAGGTGCTGACTTGGATAGGGGTGAGGCCTTTGTCTGCGGCCTGTTGACGACGCTCGTCGGTCCAGAACTTGTTGTATTCCTGAAACATGCGGTAGACGTAGCCTTCGGCATCGGTGTTCCAGTAGAACTCGTAGGTGTCGGGCAAAAACAGGGCAGGGATGGTGCGGCTGTTGAACCCGAGTTGGCTAATGTATTCCTCGTTATGAAGCAAGTTGGCGATGGAGGCGGAGTCGGCTTCGATTTGCTTGCTGATACGCCCCGCTAATTGGTCAACGTCGCGGAGGTTGTTGAAGGTCACGTTGACGGGACTTTGCAGGCCGCCGCGCAGCATGTTGACCAAGCGGTTGTTGTTGATGCCGTTGTCGATGACGTAGCGTCCTGGGCGGATGTTGTTGGGGTATTCCTTCTTTTTGGCTACCCAATTGAAACTCTTCGGGTTGACGAGGATGTTGGCCTCTGCCAAAACATTTGTTACGTCCTCGTAGGTACTACCAGTGGGGATATAAATGACCGCTTCCTTGCCATTGGGCGTAGCTACGTTGGGCGACATCACCATGCGAAATGCCCAGTAACCGAAGGCCAAGGCAAAGATGAGTAGGATGATAAGCACCAGCCAGATGACCAGCTTGCCTCTGCTGCTTTTTTTCTTTGTTTTCCTCTTTTCTTTGGGTAGTTTTGTTTCTATTTTGACCATTGTGACTTTTTTTCAGGCCACAAATATACAACTTTTTGGATTATTCCTTCAGTACCTTGCGGACGTACTTGCGCCCGTTCACGTCGGTGACGCTTACGAAGTAGATGTCTTCAGGCAGATTGGCGAGGTTGATGTGCAGCATTTCGCCTTCGCCTATGGCGGTGGCCACGCACTGACCGAGCATGTTGAACACTTCGGCCTTCCGCAGGTTCTCGCCCGTAATGGTGACTTGGCCGTTAGTGGGGTTGGGGTAAACCTTAATATCTTCACGGTCTTCCTCGTTCTCGGGAACGCCGATATGGTAGTCTCCAAACACGGGGATGCTGTCGGTCACTATGGTCCAAGTTCTGTACAATTCTGGATGTTCTTGTTCTTCGATCCATAGGTTGAGCGCATCGAGCAGATTGTTTGTAGTCGTACCATTGACAGTGATAGGAAGTTCCAACGTTCCTGCACCATTGATGTTGATGTAGCGCGAGCAGTCGCGCAACTCGCCGCCTTGCTCGGCACCCACCATGTAGTTCGTAGAACCGAAACTAGTTAAATCGGTATAGCAGTTGCTCACAAGGCTTCCCTCGGAGTGCTTGTAGGTGAAAATACCATACCTTGACGAAGTAAAACGGTGGGTTGGAGTAGAGTGACAGTTTCTTATGATGGCCTGCTTGCCGTTGTTGTTGGGGTCGGTTTGGTTGATACACACAAGGCCGCCAACGTAAATCCTGTTTAATGAAGCATCGTCTATCCATCCGTAGAAGTAGCAGTTTTCCACCACGGCATCGGCATATTCGCCCGTTGAGTAGTTGATGCAGACAATGCCTGCGCCTAAACACATACCATAATGACAAGCATCGAAAGAACAATTTCTTATAGTAGAGTTGCGATTCATTCCTACCAAGGCACCGCCCCATTCGAAACCATATTGATTATAATGGCGCAAATGGCAGTTGTCAACGAGAGAGAGCGAGTCGGCGAAGCCCACCATGCACCCCCTATTGTAATCGGTGCTATGACAGCCTGCACCTATGTTACATGTCGAGTCGATGGTCACATTGCTTATCGTGGCATGGCGGATGTAGCCAAAAATGCCCAAATCGGAATCGCAAACGCCCCCATAGTTATTGGAATACCTCATCATAAGGTTTTGTATTTTGTGCTCTCTCCCGTCGAAGGTGCCCATGAATGGCGTTTCACGTGTGCCTATGGGAGAGAATTGATAGTTCATCCCCACTTCGCCAAAATCTATGTCGTCGGTCAGTCTCACCATGCGTCCTTCAAAGTCGTCAGGCTCGCAGCCATTCAGCCCGTTCACGGCAGAAACCAGCCAAACCAAGCCATCGGAGCTGGAAATCTCCACGTTGCCCTCGTCATCCACCACATAGCCCTCGGGTTGCGAAGTGATGGTGTCGGTCCAGTAGGGGAAGGGGCCGCCTTGAGAAAACGCTAAAGGGATGGTCCAGAATAACAGGGCTGTAAGGAGAATGAATGTCTTTTTCATAAGTTGATAGTTTATGAAAGTTAGTTGCTGCAAAAATAAGTGAATTTAGTGGATTACCCAATCCTTATCATTTGATACTCCAACTCATCAATAAACCCCTCCGCCGTCTTAATCCAGTCCTTTCTGCGTCCGCAAAGCACAAAGCCTTGTCCTTCAAATAGCTTTTGACTTTCAATGTTGGTCTCATCAATAACGCAATACACTTGGTGAAGCATCAGGTCGTGGAATAGATAGTCCAAGCAAAGCGACAAAGCACTGACGGCGTAGCCTTGGTGCCGGTGGGCTTCATCGATGAGGATGCCGACCTTGGCTCGCTCGTTGAGGGCGTCGTAGTCGTAGATATCGATGCAGCCAATGGACTCCTTTGTGTCGCAGAGGTCAATCATCAGGCGGAGTTGCTTTTGCGAGGTCAAGTCGTTGTTGTTCAGTAGGAACTGCTCGATGTGAAACAGCGTGTAGGGTGCAATGGTTCCACTGACACGCCAAACGGAGCGGTCGTTTTCCCATTGGTATATTAAAGGCGCGTCTTCGGGTTCGGCGCAGCGGAGTGCTATGGTGTCGTTTTGGATGAACATGGCTGAAAAATCGTCATTCTTTGCGCAGGCTGGCACGTAATTTGATTGGCTTGACCCGCGAATTTTCGACAAAAATACGCTTTTCGGCGCAATAAAGGTTGAAAAATCGCATTAATTCAGAAAAGAAAACGAAACCATTAAACAGAGATAAGATGAGAAAAGTGAGAATGATTTGGATGCTGGCCGGACTGATGATGGTGGCATCGTGTGGTAACATGACCCAAAAACAGAACCAAGAAGAATCCGCTAAAGATGAGCAACCTGTCTCGCAAGTCGAGCAGGTGCAGCAACCCGTAGTGCAACGGACGGCTTTCCTGCCTTCCGCCAATACCCCTGACTTTGTCGACGCCGCCGAACATAGCGTTGATGCAGTCGTGCATATCATGACCAAAGTCGTGCGTCAGAGCAATACCTACAACGACTTCTTCGGTGCCCTGCTCGGACAGCTTTACGGCTATCCTGGACAGACGCACACCAACACCCAAGTGGCCTACGGCTCAGGCGTGGTGCTGACCCCCGATGGCTACATCGTCACCAACAATCACGTCGTGGAAGGTGCTGACGAGGTGGAGGTCACCTTTAATAATAAGGTGAAGAAAACCGCCACCATCATCGGAACCGACCCGACCACCGACCTCGCCCTGATCAAGGTGGAAGCCAGTGACTTGGACTATCTCGTTTTCGGCGACTCCGACAACGTCCGCATCGGTGAGTGGGTGCTGGCCGTGGGTAACCCCTTCAACCTAACCTCAACCGTTACGGCAGGTATCGTGAGCGCCAAGGCCCGCGATTTGAGCATCTTGGGCGAAGGCACTTCCGTGGAGTCTTTCATCCAGACCGACGCTGCCGTCAACCCAGGTAATTCTGGCGGTGCATTGGTCAACACGAAAGGCGAATTGGTGGGTATCAACGCGGCTATTGCCTCGCATACGGGCTCTTTCGAGGGCTATTCTTTCGCCATTCCGTCCAACATTGTGCGCAAGGTGGTCGACGACCTGCTGCTCTACGGTCAGACGCAACGCGGCTACCTCGGTGTGCAGATTGCCGAGCTGACTTCCGAATTGGCCGAGAAGAAGGGCTTGGAGGACGTGGAAGGTGTGTATGTGGCCGAGGTCACTAAAAACGGCGCGGCACAATATGCAGGTATGCAGGACGGCGACGTCATCACCGCCATCAACGGCAAGAAGGTGAACACCAAGACACAACTGATGGAAACCGTGCGCCAGTATCGTCCAGGTGACAAGGTCGAGGTGGAGGTGAATCGTCACGGCTCGCATCACACTTACACGTTGACCCTACTCAACGAGGCTGGCAACATGGAAGTGGTGAAGAAGGGCGATGCCTTCTACAACGTCGAATTCGGCCTGATGCTGCAACCCATTGACAACAACGAGATGGCGCGCCTCAATACCAAAAGCGGGTTGAGGATTGTGGAAATCCGTCAAGGTCGTTTCATGGGCTCTGGAGTGCCTGTCGACTTCGTCATCACCAAGGTGAACGGTTATGCCGTGGGCAGCCAGACCGACCTTGAGAACGCACTGAAGAACAACCGCAGCCGTCGCACCACGATCGAAGGTGTCTATCCCAACGGCATGATGGGCTCGTTCTTCTACTAAAAGTAGCCAAAAAGATTTTTCTGAAAATCAAAGACTTCGGTACGGTTTTTGATAGTATTTAACCTTGCGATTTGAGGGAAGCCGCCCAACGGTTTCCCTCGAAAAGCGGGATTATGCAAAAAATCGAGAGGGAAAGTTATGTGGAGTAAGATATTGAATATGAAACAATTAAACAATTAAAGATTACGAAAAATGAGACAACTGAAAATTTCAAAGCAAATCACGGATCGTGGCTCTGGCCTCGACCGTTACTTGAGCGACATCGCCAAGGAAGAGCTGCTGACGGCCGAGGAGGAAGTGGAACTGGCGCAGCGCATCAAGGCCGGTGACCAGGTCGCGCTCGACAAACTGGTGCGTGCTAACCTGCGCTTCGTAGTGTCGGTGGCCAAGCAGTACCAGAACCAAGGCTTGAGTCTGCAAGACCTGATCAATGAAGGTAATGTGGGCTTGGTGAAGGCCGCCCAGCGTTTCGATGAGACGCGTGGCTTCAAGTTCATCTCTTACGCCGTGTGGTGGATCCGTCAGAGCATCCTGCAAGCTGTGGCCGAACAGGCGCGTATCATCCGCCTGCCCATGAATCAGGTGGGTGCCATGGCCAAGGTGAAGAAAGCCAGCGCATTGCTGGAGCAGAAGTTCCAACGCCGTCCCACCCTTAAGGAACTTGCCGATAGCGTTGATATGGCCGAAGACAAGGTGGAGCAGCTGTTGAACCTCAACACCCGCGCCATGTCGACCGACGCACCCATTGACGATCAGGACGACGATGCCAACTTCCTCGACATCTTCGTGCAGGAAGACCAGACCCAAACCGATGCCGCTGTAGAGCAGGAGTCGGCGAGCAAGGCCATCAGCCATTCGTTAGACATGCTGTCGGACAAGGAACGCACCATCCTGTGCATGTACTTCGGCCTCGGCACGCCTCGCGAGTATTCGTTGGAGGAGATTGCCATGAAACTCGACATTTCGCGCGAGCGCACACGGCAAATCCGCGACCGTGCGCTGAAGCGGCTGCGGAGCGAGCCCAACTCGCCACTGTTTCAAATGTACATGAACCAATGAAAATTTTGAGGGATTTCCGAAAGGTTGTCCCTCTTTTTGTTATTTTTGCGGCATAATCATCAAACGACATCAATATGAAAAAATTCGAACTCATTCAATTGCCTTACGAGGCTAACGCTTTGGAACCCGTCATCAGCAAGGAAACCCTTGGTTTTCACCATGGTAAACACCTGCAAGCCTATGTCAACAACCTCAACGGCCTCATTGAAGGCACGAAATATGAGGATATGCCACTTGAGGACATCGTGAAGACTTCGGAAGGCGGCGTGTTCAACAACGCTGGACAAATCTTGAACCATAACCTTTACTTCACGCAGCTCCGCGCTCCGAAGGCCGACAACAAACCTACAGGCGTCATCGCCAAGTGGATTGACGAGCAGTTTGGCTCGTTTGAGGCTTTCAAGGAGGAATTTACGAAGAAAGGTGCCACTTTATTCGGCTCGGGCTGGGTGTGGCTCTCCGTCGATAAGGACGGCAAACTGCAAATCACGCAGGAAACCAATGCTGGCAATCCCGTGCAGCGCGGTTTTAAGCCTTTGTTGACCTTCGACGTGTGGGAACATGCCTATTACATTGACTATCAGAACCGCCGTCCCGACCATCTGGCCGCCTTGTGGCAGATTGTGAACTGGGATGTCGTCAACGAGAGATTATAATTCAAAAGCGATACATTATGGCAAAAATGTCAAAAGCAGGAAAAGTGTTCATGGGTATCGGCATCGCCCTGGTCGTGGTGTTTGCCGCTTGGTTCCTCATCAAGTTTTACTATGTCTTCGGTAGCGGCGTGAAGGCGGGCGAGCTGAACTTGTTCGTTTACAAAGGCTATGTCTTCAAGACCTATGAGGGCAAGCTCATCCAAGCAGGTTACAACTCCAAGAATACTAACGCCACCATTCAAAGTAACGAGTTCAATTTCTCTGTGAAGAAACAATCGGTGGCAGACCAACTGGAACGCTGCACCGGAAAGCGCGTGGAGCTGCACTACAAGGAATATCTTGGAGCGTTGCCGTGGCGTGGCGTGAGCAAGTATGTGGTCGATAGTGTCTATTCTGTCGAGAACTCCAAACTGCTTGAGGAGGCTTTGCCACCAACACCACTAGAAGAAGGAATAGAAGGAGCAGAGCTGTTCTAAATCAGTTGCTTCTCGAAACCTCCACCTTGCCAATTTCGACCGGGTTGTTCTCGGAGATAATCTCAATCCAGGTGTTGTCTTCGCTGAACCACTTGTATTGTGCGCCGATGCGGAAGATGAAGGTCTTCTCTTCGTCGGTGGCCGCGATGGGCAGCACGAAACCACCGTTCTTGCCTCCGGCACCGCCGAATGACACAATCATCGGGAAGGTCTTCTCGGGCTGCGGGTTGCGCACCTTGATGATGATGTAGTTGGAACGGCGCACAGCCACCTCAATCTTGTTGAACTCGAAGCGACGGGCCTCGCCGGCACCTAAACTGATATAGTCGCTGTTCAATTCATACAGTTTGTTTTGCTCGATGATTTCGCTGATGCGGGCAATCATCTCGGTGGGGTAGGACTCAAGCCCTAATTCTTCGGCCTTGGTGTAGGCTTCGATGGCCTTGTCGAAGGTGTTGCTCTTGAAATTGGCATCACCCTCCTTGATGAAGGCGTTGTATTGGTTGCGCAAGGCGGTAAGTCTATCGTTTTCAGCCTTTTCAGCGGCAGCGAGTTGCTTGGTCGCGGTCTCGTCATTGGGCTTAAAGGTCAGTGCCGACTGGTAATGGGAGATGGCCTCGGTGAATTTCTCAGCGTTCATGGCTTGGTTGCCAGCGTTTATGGCATTGTCATATTGCGCTTGCAGTTCGGCAGCAGCGGCGAGGGCGGCCTGACGTGCAGCTTCCTCTTCTGCGGCTATGCGAGCGGCTTCAGCCTCGGCCGCTAAACGAGCGGCTTCTTCTTCAGCAGCGATACGGGCGGCTTCTTCAGCGGCCAGACGTGCTGCTTCTTGCTCTGCAGCAATCCTTGCAGCTTCTTGTTCTGCGGCGATTCTTGCGGCTTCGGCTTCTGCAGCCAATCTGGCGGCCTCAGCTTCGGCTGCGAGTCGAGCGGCTTCTTGTTCGGCAGCGATACGAGCGGCCTCTTCTGCATCTTGCTGAGCAATCAGCGGGTCGAGGCGGGCAATCATATCAGTGGCGTAGGCGTCGCCAACGACCACCGACAAAGCGTTTTGGTATTTTGTCTTGGCTTCCTTATAGGCCTTGTTTTCATAGAGTTGGTCGGCCTCGGCGATGATGCCGTTGTAAAGGTCGGTTTGGCCTTTGGTGGCTTGGTATTCGCTCTTCATCGTGTTGGCCTGCAAGTCGTTGGGGAACAACTCAAGGGCTTGGTCGAGTTTGCCGAGGGCGGCCTCGTAGTTCTTGCGCAGACCCAACTGACGGGCTTCTTCCATCGTCTTGTCGAACAGGTTCACCTTCTCGGTGTAGAGCTGCTTTTTCTGCTTGGCTTCGGCGAGTTTTTCCTTGGGCAGCTTGTCGTTGGGGAAGATTTCGATGGCGGTCTCAAACTGGAAGATGGCGGCATCGAAGTTTTCCTCTGCCAGCAACGTTTCGCCTTGGCTCATGGCCGTGTCGAAAGCGTCCTGCTTGTCCTGACGTTCCTTCAGAATGGCTCTGGCTGCTTCGGCCTGACCGCCAACGTATTTATCATCGGGGAAGACCTTGAGTGCCTGCTCGTATTCCGAAAGCGCCTCTTCATACCTCTGTTGGTTGAAGAACTGGTCGCCGGTGTCGAGGTGGGCGTAGAAGATTTCTTGCCGTGCACCGTCTTCTTGGATTTTCTTCACGGTCTCGTCGAGTTTCTTCCTGGCGGTGGGGTCGTTGCCTTTTTGTTTGAGCGCCATCTCGTAGTAGGTCTTCGCGCTGATGTAGTCTTTGACGTTGTATTTCTCGTTGCCTTTCTTCATCAGCGACTCGTACGACTCGGCGTTCTGGGCTTGGACCATTTTCGTGGTGCCCAACACGAGCGCGGCACCAAAAAGAAGGGAGAATATGAGGTGTTTTTTCATGGTTGTCAGTGTATATTTGTGAGTTAACGGAAAACAGACCTTTTTATTATAGGTGTATTAAATCTTTCCGTCCTTGATGGTGATGGTGCGGTCCGACATGGCGGCTAGTTCAGGGTTGTGCGTGACGATGACAAAAGTCTGATGCATCTCGTCGCGGAGGCGGAAAAACAGCTTGTGCAACTCTTGCGCCGACTTGGAGTCGAGGTTGCCAGAGGGCTCGTCGGCCAGCACCACGGCAGGACGGTTGATGAGAGCACGGGCCACAGCGACGCGTTGCTGCTCACCGCCCGAAAGCTCGGAGGGTTTGTGGTTTTTTCTTTCGGTAAGGTTCAAGTAGTCAAGGAGTTGTTCGGCTCTTTCGGTGGCTTCTTTCTTGCCCATGCCGCCGATGTAGGCTGGGATGCAAATGTTCTCGATGGCCGTGAACTCGGGCAGCAGGTGGTGGAACTGGAATACGAAACCAATCTTCTGGTTGCGGAACGCAGCCAAGTCGGTGTCGTTCAGCTTGTTGACCTCGGTGCCATCTATGAAGAGTTGTCCACGGTCGGCCTTGTCCAAGGTGCCGATGATGTGGAGTAGGGTGGACTTGCCCGCACCCGAGGCGCCGACGATGCTCACGATTTCCTTCTTGTTTATATGCAGGTCGATGCCTTTCAGCACTTCGAGCGAGCCGTATGACTTGTGTATTCCTGTAGCTTGAATCATGTGTGGCTTATTTCGCGTGCAAAGGTACGGATTATTCTTCAATCTCCGATTCCTTGATTTCGTCAAGCAGGAGCATGGCTTTGTCGTAGTCCTCGGTGAAGACATACACGGAGGCATCGCCCTTGATGACGTTGGGTGCCCATCCAGCCAATAGGCCTTCCTGCTGATAGTTGCGGATGAGAAACTTAATGCCATTCTCTTCCAAGACGCTGCCAATAAATTCAGCGTTAATGAATGAGCCAGTGTAGACTTTCTTGATTTCGTTTTGCATAATCAGGTTGCTTTTACAATTAAAGCCTTAACCCGATAGTTCTCAATCAGTTAAGGCTTATCATGTGATCCGGTTGGGATTCGAACCCAAGACCCACAGCTTAGAAGGCTGTTGCTCTATCCAGCTGAGCTACCAGACCATCGCTTTTGCGGCTGCAAAAATACGTCTTTTTTCTATATGTCAAGGCCTTCGGTCGAAAAAAATCGTTTCAGCCCGATGACTCACTCCGTTTTCTTCTGAAAATGCGGATGATAGGTGGTGCGGGGTCTCTGTGGCTTCGCGGGCTTGGCGACGCCTTCCTGCGGGCGCGACTTCTTGACTTGCAGCTCATTACCCATGAATACGGTCTCGTCGGTCTCCACGATGGCCTTGTAAGCCTCGGCGTCGTTGGGCATCTCCACGAATCCGTAACACTTCGAACGCCCCGTCTCATGGTCCATGATGACCTTGCACGACTCCACTTCTCCGAATTGCTCGAACAAGGCACGGAGGTCTTCCGCTGTGGTCTTGAATGCTAATTTGGCGACAAAAATCTTCATAATGGTATGGGTTAAATCCGCTGCAAAAGTATTAAAAATTCGTAATAAAATGGAATAAATGTAAAGTTTTTGTAAAAATGGTGAAAGAAAAGCATAAAAAAAGACCGCTTCGGCAGTCTTGGCTTCTTGTGGGGGAGGGTGGACTCGAACCACCGAACGGATTCCCGGACAGATTTACAGTCTGTTGCAATTGCCACTATGCGACTCCCCCAGAAATGAATGAACGTTGTCGTTTTTGACGGCGCAAAATTACAACTTTTTCCGTATCTCCGCGAAATTCCGCGAAAATTTTCGCACCTTTGCAGCACCAAACATTGAAAATGATGAAATACGATTTTGACAAAGTGATCAATCGCGCTGATACTAACTGCGTTAAGTATGATTTGAGGCAACAGGTATTCGGCAATCCCGACGTGCTGCCGATGTGGGTGGCCGATATGGACTTCGAGACGCCCGATTTCGTCCGCAAGGCCGTCATCGAGCGGGCTAAGCATCCCGTTTATGGCTATCATTTCAAGGACGACGCTTATTATCAGTCTATTATGGGCTGGCTGAAACGCCGTCACCACTGGAACGTGAAACAGGAGTGGCTGTCGTTTGTGCCTGGCGTGGTGTGTGGTTTCAACATGGCGGTGCTGGCTTTTACCCAACCTGGTGATGAAATCATCATCCAGCCGCCTGTCTATCCGCCTTTCCACCATGCGGTGGCCAGCCACGGACGCAAGTTGGTTTACAACACTTTAGTCGACCGAGAAGATGGCTACGGCATCAATTTCGACCAGCTGGCTGAGCAGGTCAAGACGGCCAAGATGCTGATACTTTGCAACCCTCATAATCCCGTGGGACGCAGTTGGCGTCAAGATGAATTGTTGCTCATGGGCGAGATGTGCCTCATGAACAAGGTGCTAGTCATCTCCGACGAAATCCATAGCGACCTCGTGCTGCCGGGTTACAAGCATACGCCTTTTGCCACCTTGGGTCACCAGTATGCTCTCAATAGCATCACTTTCCACGCTGCTTCCAAGACCTTCAACCTCGCGGGTTTGGCCACTTCGACGGCTATCATTCCCAACCCCGAAATTAGGAAGACTTACACCGACTATGTCAACGACATGGAGGCGCATCTCGGCAACATCTTCGGCAAGGTCTCCACGCAGGTCGCCATGACCTACGGCGACGAGTGGCTCGACCAATTACTTGACTATGTGCAGGGTAACATCGACTATGTCTCCGATTTCCTGACCGCGAACTTGCCCAAAGTGAAGTTCCACAAGCCGCAGGCCACCTATATGATGTGGCTCGACTTCAATGGTTATGGCCTTTCGGAAGAAGAGTTGTGGCGCAAGATGACCCAGGAGGCGCAATTAGGTTTCAACCGTGGCAAGGAGTTCGGCGAAGCAGGCAGCGGTTTCTTCCGCATCAACTTGGCTTGTCCGCGCTCAACGGTGGAGGAGGCCATGCGGAGGTTGAAGAAGGTGTTTGGGTATGTGTAATTGCAAACTACACTTGGCAAAAATCGGGGAAAATTGTCGGGTGGAGGATGCAAAATTAAAAAAGTCGCCTCGAAAAGTGTATTTTGGTAAGTATTTTTCTTTTACCTCTTGTGGATTGAAAAAAATGCTGTACTTTTGCCCCATGTAGAAAAATACTCAATCTATTGCGTAAATTTACTCAATGCATTGCGTAAAATGTAAAATATGTTTCAAAGAACTGAATATCAAATAATAAAAAAAAGACTTGAAGAACCAAGAAGGTTCATCCAAGTAGTGATGGGACCGCGTCAGGTGGGCAAATCGACGGTAGTGAGGCAGGTTTTGGCTGATATTTCACGACCTTATTCCATGTTTACGGCCGATGCCGTGCCGGCAGGCAATCTGTTTTGGATCAGCGAGTGTTGGGAAACGGTGCGGCGAAAGATGAAGGCGGAAGGTGCCGTGGAATACATTCTCGTCATTGACGAGGTGCAGAAGATTGATTCGTGGAGCGAGGCCGTCAAAAAGGAATGGGATGCCGACACTTTCAATGATGTTAATATCAAGGTGGTGTTGCTTGGCTCGTCGCGGGTGTTGCTCGACTATGGCTTGGCCGACAGCCTGACGGGACGCTTTGAGCGTATCGTGATGCCGCATTGGTCGTATCCTGAGATGCGTGAGGCTTTTGGCTTTAGTTTGGAGCAATATGTTTATTTCGGTGCTTATCCGGGTGCTGCGCCTTTGATTGATGACGAGAACCGCTGGTTGGAATACATCACGGGTTCCATCATTGAGGCCACCATCAACAAAGACATCTTGCAGGGCGTGAAAGTGATGAAACCAGCGTTGCTTCGGCAGGCTTTTGAACTGGCTTCGGCCTATTCGGGCATGGAATTGTCGTTGACCAAGATGATGGGTCAGTTGCAAGACGCGGGAAATGTGACCACCTTGGCAGTGTATCTTGAACTTCTGGGCGAGGCAGGTTTGGTGCGCACCTTGGGCAAATATTCCGCCGACGTTGCGCGGAAACGAAACAGTGTGCCGAAGTATCAGGTTTTCAACAACGCTTTGAAGAACATCTATTGTGGAAAGCGTTTTGGCGAGGTGATTGCCGATTCGCGACTGTGGGGAAGGCTATTCGAGTCGGCCATTGGTGCCCATATTATTAATGGTGCCACCGCTGGTCGATACAAAACCTACTATTGGCGCGACAAGACAGGCCGTGAGGTGGACTATGTGCTGGAGAAAAACGGCCAACTTCTTGCCATTGAGGTGAAAAGCAACACGGACGACAGCAATTCGGGTTTGGGCGAGTTTCGCAAACAATTCAAGAACGCGAAAGCCCTCATTGTGGGCGAAGGTGGCCTCAAGGCTGAGGAATTCTTGCAGATGAAGCCTGAGATGTTGTTATAGAAATTTGCAACTGCACTTTGCAAAATTTCTCGGAAAAAACTTGATTTTTCACAAAGTCGCCCCGAAAAGTGTATCTTTGCCGCGAAAAGTCGCCCAGAAAAGTGTATGGATTGGCGAAAAAGTCGCCCAGAAAAGTGGCAAATAATTGATAATCAATAATAAAAAATATTGGTGTTCATTGAAAATGAGGTCCAAACCACCAAATTTATCGAAATTTAGCGGTTACAACCGCCAATTTTTATAGAATTTAGCGGTTAAGGCATCTGTTTTCGCCGCAAAACACGCTTTTCCAAAACAAATGCCACACTATATGTAAGTAGTTTTTATTCTCAAAACTCCTTGTGGTTTAGAATAAAAACCCTAATTTTGCATCCGATAAAACTGTCACATGTGACACAAATATCGGATAGATGGATATACATCTTGCTCGACGAAGTGCAACTGGTGGATGAGTTCGAGGATGTGCTGAACAGCTACCTCGACGTTCTCAATGCGGATGTGTACGTGACTGGCTCCAATGCCCGTTTCCTTTCAAAGGATGTCATCACCGAATTTCGTGGTCGAGGCGACGAGGTGAAGATTTACCCGCTCTCGTTCGCCGAGTTTATGTCCGCATTCGACGGAAGCAATCAGCTCGGCTTGGATGAATACATGACATTTGGCGGCATCCCTCTGATACTCTCCTATAAGACGGAAGAGCAGAAATCGGCCTATCTGAAGAACCTGTTTGAAGAGACCTACATCAAGGACATCAAAGAGCGTTATCAAATCCGTCACGAAGAAGAGTTTGAGGAGCTGCTCAACATCATTTCATCGTCTATTGGAAGCCTTACCAATCCAACGAAGTTGTCCAAGACCTTCCAAAGCGTAAAGCATGTGACCGTCAATCCCGAAACCATCAAATACTACCTCGAATACCTCTGTGATTCATTCCTGGTGTCAAAGGCGATGCGTTATGATGTCAAAGGCAAGAAATACATCGACACCCCATACAAGTATTACTTCACCGACATGGGGCTGCGCAATGCCCGTATCAATTTCCGTCAGGACGAAAAGACCCACTTGATGGAGAATGTCATCTACAACGAGCTGTTGATTCGTGGCTTCAACGTCGATGTGGGTGTGGTGCCAGTGGTCACTCGCGACGCGGACGGCAAGCAAGTGCGCACCCAGTTGGAGATTGACTTTGTGTGTAACCAGGGCAGCAAACGCTACTATATCCAGTCGGCCTTCCGCATGAACGACGAGGAGAAACAACAAAACGAGCAAGCTCCTCTGACCAAGGTGAACGACTCGTTCAAGAAGATCATCATCACTGGTGAGGAAGGCCTCGTTCATCGCAACGAGCAAGGCATCACCACCATGAGCATCTACGACTTCCTGCTCAACCCCAACGCCTTGGAACTATAGAGGTGCCATGATTTTTATCAATCCCGCCCCACAAACCGCCAATTTTATATGAAATTTAGCGGTTTGGATAGTTGAGACCATTCTTAGATTTGCTGTAAACGCACGGTTTTCCTACGAAATGCGCCTATGCTAACTGCACTTTGCAATAATCGGGGGAAATTGTCGGGCGGAGAAGCCGAGTTTTTGGGGAATTTGTTTGCATTTACAAAAAAAAGCTATCTTTGTTGCCAGATTTTGTCGACTATATTTAAAGATGGTATTCCATTTATAGTTGGATTAAGCAAAACATCTATACTTTGTGGAAATAGAGGACTTAAAATGCGTCTGCATATCCTCTAAAGAAAAACCCAAATGAATTTATTAATGCCCATGATTGTCTTAAAAGAGGGATAGGCAATAATGGGCTAATAACCACTATCCCTCCGTTTATTAATATTATGAATTTTGATATTGTGTTAATTAAAAAAGTTTGGGGAAAAGCAATTCCCGTAATGAATCAAGATTCTGCCCATTTCTGCAAAGATGCATGTGGCGCTTGGATTGTGTTTGAAGCCTATGGCGATAGAAATAGTGAATATGGTTGGGAAATTGACCATATCATTCCTGTGGCCAAAGGTGGAACTAACGATTTATCAAACCTCCAACCATTACATTGGGATAATAATGTTGCCAAAGGTGATGGTGATTTGGTTCGCAAGGTTACTGCTGATGGTTATCATAATAAGATTGTTCCTCATTGGAACATCTTGTTTGAGTAGCAAAAACAATTGGCCAAACTCAGTCCAATGACTTTGCAACTGACAATCCGTTAGTTAACCAAAAGGAGAAAGCCATTTCTTGACTCTAATCGGGTTTGGAAATGGCTTTTTGATTATAGAGTTTCGCATTCAACAATTTTATCCCATAATTCTTCATCAAGCATTTTTTTGAATCTTTCTGTACTCCCCACTGGGACAATGACTCGTTGCAATGATTTACAACCAGCAAAAGCCCAGAAACCAATGCTTTTCACCGAATTAGGAATTGTGATTTGTTGTAGAGAGGTACAACTACCAAAAACACCAACTTCAATATTTGTAATAGAATCAGGTATTATGATTTGTTGCAATGATTTACAACCAGTAAAAGCACCGCCTCCAATGTGTGTAATAGAATTAGGAATAATAATTTGTTGCAAAGATGAACATCCACGAAATGCGCCTCCGCCAATGCTTGTAACAGAAACGGGTATAATGATTTGTCGCAATAATGAACAATTTGAAAAAGCAACACTTCCAATACTTCTAACCGAATCTGGTATTGAATAATTCTCAAGATTTAAATTATCACATTTCAATAACCTTTTGCCGTCTCTGCTGTATACGATACCAAATTCATCTTTGACACTATTATCAATTCCATTGTTTATAAATGTAGTTGAAAGGCCCTCTAATTCATTAGACGATTTGATTGATTCACTGTTTGATGACTCTACGATTTTATCCCACAGTTCTTCATCCAATATCTTTTTGAATTTTTCGGAACTTCCACGGGGAATTATTATTTGCTGCAATGATAAGCAACCAGATAAAGCCTCGTCTCCTACGGATATTGCTGGATTAGAAAAAGTGATTCGCTTTAATGAAGCACAATGTCTAAAGGCTTCTTTTCCAACACTAATAACCGAATTAGGGATGTTGACTTGTTGCAAGGATTTGCATCCATAAAAAGCACATTCTTCAATGTTCTCTATTGAATTAGGAATAATGATGTCTTGTAAAGAACAACAACCCATGAAAGTCTCTTTCTCAATGCTTGATACAGAGCCGGGAAGGATGATTTGGCGCAAGAATCTACAATCGCTAAAAGCTCCTTCCCCAATGTTTGATATCGAATTCGGAAGATTGACTTGATGTAAAGATTTACACATCCAAAAAGCATTATCTCCGATTTCTACTACAGAATTAGGAATTGTTATCTGCTGCAAGGAATTACATTCAGTAAAAGCACCAAATCCTATTTTTGTTACCGTATCTGGAATGACGATTTCTCGCAAAGATTCACAAGGATGCTCAAGAACATCTCCAAAAGCAAGATCACAAATTACTTTCGTCCCTTTTTTTATTGAATATGATTCAATTTGATAATTCCTGTATTGTAGTAACCGTTTTCCATCAATACTATATAATACCCCATACTCATCTTCAACACCATTGTCTATATCAGTTTTACTAACTTCTGTTGAAAGGCTATCTTCGATTGGTTTTCTAACTGCAAAACAAAGAATATGAGCTGTCCATGCTTTTTGCTCTTCAAACTCGTATTTGTCAAAAGACTTGCAATAATAGTTATCTCCGCTTAATAACGAACAGAATTGCTCCATTCTGTCGTCTTTATCTGAATAATTAAAAAAAGGTCCAACGCAAACAAACTGGTTATATCCCTTCAAATTATCATTTATCAAACTGGCGCACTGATTCAAATCAAAACACAGCATATCTAACACATTGGAAAAAATGTGTAAAGTGGGAATCTCCTTGCTACACATGATGTCATCCGATGTTAAATCATCAAATCTTTTATTCACTGTCTTTATTTCAGCATCATGTAAGAACATAGAGGCATGGAGTGCAGCACGCTTCAAACAAATTTCCGACGGTTCTATCAAAGTGAGAGTTTTTATCCGTTGAAAACAGCCGTTTTCGCGAAGATAATCCGCATAACACATTGTGCCAAGGGTTTGTCCGCAGCCATAATCAATGATATTGATTTCGGGTTGCGCAAGAAATTCTTCTGGCAGATGCTTGAAAGCATAATTCAACTTGGCTTGGTGCATCGGCCCGAAAGCATAAAGATAGGTCACCATTTGCGGCTCGGAATCCAAAATGTCAACGCCTCGGTTCAATGCCTCATAAAGTTCATCTTGCAACTGCTTTGGCAATTCGCGCATGAATTTGATGGCCAAATCACGAACCTTGTCAAAGGTCGGATTCTCCATGTATTTCAGCTTGTAGGCATAGTTGGTGTTTTGCTCTATTGTCATAGTAGCTCCTCTTTTACAGCAGTTTCTTCAGTTCCTCAATATCCGGAAAGGCCTCTTTTAAGCGTGGTGGCAGTTCTTGCGAGGTGCGGTATGTGGCCACGCCCATAGGCTTCGAGGTGTCAGAAAACGAAAGTTCTACAATCTCTTCATTTTTGTTTTTGCATAAAATAATGCCTATGGAAGGGTTTTCGTCGGGCAGTTTCACATATTTGTCAAGTGCGGCCAAATAGAAGTTCATCTTGCCTGTGTATTCTGGTTTGAACTCGCCTCGTTTCAGTTCGAAGGCCACAAGACTTTTCAGCCGTCTTGAATAGAAAAGCAAGTCTATTGCAAATTCCTTTCCTGCCACTTCAAGCCTGTACTGGTTGCCCATAAAGGCAAAATCGGAGCCAAAAGCCATAATGAAATTTTTGACATTTTGGACGATGCCTTGTTCGATTTCCCTTTCATCCACAAGTTCGGGGTCTTCCATATTGATGAAATCCAGCAGATACTCGTCTTTGAACGATTGCAAAGCTTTTTGTTTGAACAAAGCATTTTCGATGGTCTTGTTGAAGTTGGTCTGCTGGATGGAGCCTTGTTTGGCGTAAAGATTTTCGTTGAGATGGTATTTCAGTGCCTCTTTGCTCCAAAACTCCTTGGCGCATCTTCTGATGTAAAATAGTCTTTCGTCAAGCGTTTGGGCTTTTCTGATGATTTCGCGATGATGTGTAAACCCGATATTCATAAAGCACTCGAAATCGTCTGCGGTCAAATCGGCAGCCAGCGGTTGCCGATTTGGTAATTTTGTAACAATCAGCGAGTTGCCCATATCGGCAGCTAATGGCTGCCAATTTAAAATAGGACTCCACTCTTCATAGAATGTGCGCATATTCTTGATGTTGGTCTCGGAAAAACCAGTCAGCCCAGGTAGTTCCTGTTGCAGAAGTTTGGAGATGGTTGCTATGGCATTGGTGTTCCATGTCCCTGCGCGACTGTTGACCGAAACATAATTGCCAACCCAATAATAGAGGGAAAGTATTTCTCTATTTACTTGTTGCACTGCCTTGTAACGACTCTCCAATATGGCTTGTTTGATAGCCTTTACTGCTTGTATATAGTCTGCCGAAATTCGCATTTGTTCCATTGCTTTACTTTTTGTATTTGTTGAGGTCATTTTCCTGTTATCGTTTCTCCAAACCTATTATTTTCGTGTTGTTTCCAGTTCCTCACCGCCACTTCCTTGCTCGCATTGGCATAGCAATACTCGCACAGATGTGGGCAGGTGTTGTATTCGCCAATGTCCTTGCTCACCATGCAGCCGCAGAACTGCCGCTGGCCCTTGTCGCGGTTGTCCTTTTTCTTCAGGGCGTATTGCGTTTCGCTGAGCATAATGGCATTGGCGGGAATCGGTTCCGTGCCAAACAAGGAGTTTTCAATGGTTTTTATCTCCACACCGAGGAAGTCCATCAAAGCCTTGTCGTGGTGGGCAAAGCGAATCATCAAATCATCATCCACGCAACGGTTGTGTTGGATGCCGTATTGCTCAATGTCTATCTTCTCGCCACAGGTGGCCAATTGGTAATGCCACTTATGGTTGAGTTCCGAAAGCCTTTGGGCAAATTCCTCCATCTGGGCGGTCGTCCATTCCGTATAGTTCATACGGCTTTTGTCAAGGTTGGCTTTCACCTTTTTATATAAGGCGATGTCGGCATAGCTGAAAACGAGTTTTTCGGTATAACCAAAAAGTTGGTCGCCGATGTTTTCCACTTTACTCAACAAGTCATCCAAACCAATGTGGTCGATCAGAATCAGCGGGTCGAAACGCCAAATCACACGGCCTTTGCCCAACTTATCCACCAATCGTTTGAAGGTGTCCATACGTTCATCCAAAGGCGGAACACCTTTTTCCAAGCCTTCTTTCTCATAATCGTTCAGCGTGTATTGGATATAGCAGCCGATGTTTTTTCCCTTCAGTTTGTCCAAATGCTCAAGCAACGGCTTCGGGTTCTTCGACCAAAACACGATGAAGCGGCATTTTTCATACGAAACGAAACTCTTCACGCCATTGAAGGGATTGGTCCAGGCCGAATAGCCCACCTTCAGCCGATGGAAAAACCAATCGGCATAGAACGCGGGAATGTCCGTGCTGCGGCTTGCGGAAATGATGACAGGGGCTTGCGCCTCAACCATCTCACCGTTATCTCGCTGAATCTGTGTCTTTTGCCATTGGGCCATTGTTTCGTTTAGTGATCTATTTTATTGAACAAAAATATCGTTTTTGTCGGAATCTCACAATTTTTTCAGCGAAATCTGTATGGAATCTCACAATTTTAGGTGTTCTGTTCGGAATCGTTCAGGCGTGACGTCCGGATGCTCTTCTTTGAGTCTTTGTAGCGCTTTTTGCAGCATGAGGTCGTGGTCGAAGGCAAGGCGTGGCACCTCGTCGATGGCGAACCATTTGGCTTTGGCTGCGTCATCACCGCCTTGCACGTCCGACTCTTTGGTCAAGGCATAGAAAGCGATGGAAATCACCCTGTCTCTCGGATCACGATTGACTTCGGTAAAGGTGCCAAACTCCTTGATATGCTGCAACTTGAGGCCTGTTTCTTCCATCAATTCGCGCAAAGCTCCCTGTTCGGCCGTTTCGTCCATGTTGAGGAAGCCGCCCGGAAAGGCCCAATAACCTTTGTAAGGCTCGTTACCGCGCTCGATGAGTAGTGTTTTCAGTTTGTGACCATCGAAGCCGAACACCACACAGTCAGTCGTGACGGCAGGACGCGGGTATTTGTATGTGTATCTCTGTTCTTCCATTTTGTGTATGATAAACAAATTAGTCTGCTACGTCCATGTTGTTTGACTCCACCTTATTATTAATGGCGCCGGGTTTGTCCTGCTGCTCGATGATTTCGGTGATGACCTCGGAATGGAACATCTCGTCCACAAACTCATGTGCCTTGGCGTGACGTTTGCGTCGAGCCTCGCCCTCTTCCTTGGTCTTTGAGACGATGTTCTTCATCTTTTGGTTGAAGTTGAGCATCCGCAGATAGAAACGATACAGTCCTTTCTCCTTGTCAATCAAGGGGATAAGGATGGAGTTGATGACGATACTGAAGAGGATGACCGAGAAGACGATGTTTCTAACGAACAAGGCCATCTCCACATTGGGGATGTAGATGAGGGCTTGCGTGGCCAACACCGCTGCAGTCAGTCCCTTGGGGTTGAGGGCTGACATGAACACCAACTCCTTTTGCGGTATGCCTTCCTTTTTCGAGATGGCGAAACGCACGGCGGGGATTCTGAAGATAAATAGTAATATACTGATTCCCAATCCAATGACAATAGGATGCCAATGGTTCAACTGGATGGAGATACCCACGTAGATGAAGAAGAAAGTTTTCAGCAGTAGCACCAGTTCCGAGAACAGCGAACGCTCGGTTTCGTTCAGGTTGACGGGCACTTTCTTGATAAATTTCTTGAGCCAGGCGTTGTAGATGGCGTCGATGTTAGCCAAACCAATACCAAAGGCGAGTGCTGCGATGGCACCGCTGAAGCCCATCCATTCGTTGAGGCCGTAGATGATGAACACGAAGGCTGGCGTGGTGAGGATGGAGTATTTGATGTTGCGGATTTGGTCGAGGATGAGGGCCCAGAAGATGGCACCGAAAAGACCCATGACGGTGGCGAGGATGAACGACGAGAAGATGTTGCCGAGGATGGCGCCAAACTCGAGGTGTTTGCTCTTGACGGCTTGCATGAGGGCCAAGGCAAGGACGATGCTGAACACGTTGCCGATGGCGGCCTCAAGGATGAGCATGATAGCGGGTTTTTCCGACATGTGCAGCTGCCTGACGATGGGGATGACGACAGCAGAAGCGGTACAACCCAACATGCAGCCCAAAATCATGCTGACAATGGGCTCCAAATCCAGTACCAACCAGCCGACCAGCCACACCACGACTGCAGAAAGGATGAAATTCAAGGCGGTCAGTTTCAGGGCGCTCATGAACGAGTCTTTCAAAGCGCTGAAACGCAACTGTGTACCACTTTCAAACAGAATGGTGACCAAAGTAATGCCCGAAAACAGGCTACCCGCGTTGCCCAGACTCTCTGGCGAAATCCAGTGGAATACGGGGCCGATGAGCAGGCCAATGATGATGAGGAACAGCACGTCGGGGATACGCTTGCGGCTGAAGATTTCGCTGAAGAGGTGGGCCGTGAAGATGAGCAGGCCGATGATGGCGATGGTCAGGCCGATTTCGCGCGACGAGCTGCCCGTCGACACTTGCTCTACAACGCTTTGGATGCCGGTAGGCTCGGCGATGCTTTCCGTCAGGTGCGCGATGGTGTCGTTAATGCCTGACAGTGTGTTGGTGGTGGGTATGAGGTCGGATTGTATCATAGGGTTCGGGTGTTAGTTGAACAGCCTCCAGTTGACGCCGAAGAAAAACTTGCTGTCGCGCATGGGGTAGTGGGGCGCGATGAAGGAGTTGTAGTTGCCCGTCAGCAAAAACATGTTGCTATAGGTGACAAATATGTTGGCTTTTTTCACCTTGATGGCGATGGAGAGGTCGATGAAGGGGAAATTGCCGATTTCAACGTCGTTTTGGAGGTAGAAGATGCGCGTGGCGGGCATGTAGGCGTCGGCGTGGTACTTGGTAAAGTAGCTCACCGTCACCATGGGCTGCAGGGTGGCTGCCTTGCGGAAGATGGGCTGCGAATAGGCGATTCTTAACCTGCCTAAAACCAAAGGCAGGTGCATCACTTCCTCGTTGCTCGACTTTTGCAAGCTAGCGAAACCCTCAAACTCAAATCTCCAGAGGCTCTGACGGAAGCTAAGATAGGCCTCTCTGATGCTGAACATGCCATCGTATTGCGTGGGACACGCGTTGGTGCCAAAATAAATGTATTGGGCGATGCTGGTCTGCTTTACGCCGACGCAATATTCTCTGAATGTGTATTTTAAGTCAAAGGTGAGGTAAGTCGAAGCACGGAAGTCGTTGTCCCAGCGGAAGTGGTTGGAATAATAGCTTTCTTCGAACCAGTTGGCGCTCTGTCGCTTGACTTGGATGTCGAAGGTAGCAAAGCCCCAGTTTTTGCTGCTTGTGCCAAGGAATTGCTTCCATTGTCCGCGCACGTTGAAATCGCCAATTTGGTAGCCCAAGGTGACCAAATCGGCTTGTCCTGTGATCCGTGTCGAGCGGAATAGGTTGACAATGATGCCACCGTTGACAGAGAGCTGCTGGTAGTTGTGGGCGGTTGTAGTTTCGCCTTCCAAATAATCGAAATACTTTACCTTGTAAAAGCCATGTGTGAGGCCTGCGTAAACGTAAAACGGTACGTCATCGTTGTATTTTTGGTAGCCCAAACTATTCCATTTCAACGTGTTGCGTATGGCTTGGACCACGGTGGAGTCACTGGTTTTGGAGGTGTTGAATAGCGTGTCGTAAGGCTGGTAGAAGGCCGCCGATGGCGATGACTCATTGTAATACAGCTGATTGCGTTGGTAGTTGAACTCATGGCAAATACGGCCAAGCGTGAATTTCCGTGTCTTTGTAGTATAACTGGCGGGATGGTTGTCAACGATGTTGTCTTGTGCAACGATTAGAGAATCAACAAGTAAGCTGTCGACGATTAAGCTATCGACGAGATGGCTTTGTGTCATCAAAAGAGAGTCTGGGGGCAAACTGTCGTTGACAGGGCGGGTCTGTGGCTTTTCGGCTTTGACTTGGGTTTTTCGGGGCAGTAAATTGAAATAGTGCTCAAAACCTAATCCACTGGTTTTAATATAGTTATAGGCGTTGTTCAGGTTGGTGGCAATGACAGAGTTGTCGCTTTCGGTGTGTGAGGTGTATGCCTCGTCATGGACGATGCCACCATTTTCTTGCATATCCAGTTTGTTGCGGTAGCCGTAAGCGAGAACAGCATAACGCTCATTTTTAGTGAAATAATGCGCGTTCATCCAAAAACTGGTATTGGCGGATTTGTTGTTTTTGAAAACGCCTGGCGACATGTCCGACTTGATGCCAAACGAAACAAAGAGGTGGGAAAGGAATTGTCGGCCAAAGCGGAAGTCGAGGTGTTGTTCCTTGTCGCCAGAGGTCATCACGTAGCGCACTTCGGAGTAGGGCAGCACGCTTTGGTAGCTGATCATATTGTGCTCGTCTGTCAGATAGGCGGCAAAAGTGGGAAGCTCCATGTCAAAGCCATTCCTACGCAAGTTGTTGAAACGCATTGACTTGTGTGCCAATCCTGTGTTGCTCAAGGTGCTGTAAATCGTGTGTTCCCTTTCCAAGACCTCATAAGTGGGCGCATGGAACGTGCTGGTGTCGATGACGCGGGAAGCATTCAGGAAAATGCTGTCGAAATGGAAGTTTGTGTAAGTGACAAAGGTGGAATCAATGGGGACGGCAGGGGTTATTTTCGGCTTTTTCGGTGAAACAGAATCCTGAATAGGTTCTTGTGAAAAACCTAATATGCTAAAAATCAATAGGATAAATATATAAAGCAGCCTATTTCGCATGATGGGAAATTCAGGCGGTAAAAATAGTAAAAAAATGCGAAAGGGAAGCAAGTTATTAATAAGGTGTGGCAGCGGAAGCGAAAACTTTACGAAAAGGGTAGGAGGGTTATAAATCGATTTTAGCCCCATAGAGCGACTTTCCATTCAAGATGAATTATGGGGTCAAATTGGGCAGAAAAATGCGAATTTGAGGTTTTATGGAAGGTCGTATTTTTCTGTTGTATTGAAATTACAAATGTAAAACACAAAATTATAAATCATTATAAACCAATGAATTAATAAAGTATTTACAAATCAAAATCAACAAGATACATATTTGTAAATTTTTCAGAAGAATAAAATAATATAAAAATCTCTCATAAAATGTTATAATCAATTTAATATCAACTAATTATATTATTCTATATAAAGTGAATTGTCAATAAAATGCCATTTTTATCGTATAAATAAAAGTTATTTGTTATAATTATTAATTAATTGATAATTAAATAATTATATAATAATAATTGTAATGTTACTTCAATGATTTATTTGGTTTGTGAAGTGTTTACAAAAATAAATCCAAAAGAATTGAATTTTGTAAAACAAAAATGTTTACTTTTGTAACCGAAATTGAAACTGAAAATTGAAATTTTAGGAGTTTGTATGTCATGGAATACACCGAAATGAAAGACCGTATCGCCCACATCATTCGGGCCAAAAATCTGACCGCTGCCGAGTTTGCCCTGCGCCTTGGTATCCAGCCGTCGAATGTGTCGCACCTCCTCGCGGGACGCAACAACCCCAGCCTGGAGTTTGTCAAGAGGCTGAAGGAGACCTTCCCTGAGTATAATCTCGACTGGATTGTCATGGGCAGAGGTCCGATGACGGTGTCGGAGCCTTTCACAGTGTCTGAACCTGCTGTTGAACCTATCGCTTCATCTGTTAAAGAAAACGTGGACCCCTCGTTGGAAGGTACTTTATTTGCCTCTGAAAGCCAAACTCCTGTGCAGCACGACGAGTCGCTTTCACTGCCAAAGACGGATTTGAAGCGCATTATTATGGTGTATGCCGACAATTCCTTCGAGGTATTGTCGCCGCGATAGGGGCTTCTTTATATTAATAAGGTGTGCAAAGCATTTCGCAACGAAAAATTTTGTACTTTTGCAAACTTTTCAAAACGTTATGCAACCAGAAGCCTTTTACAAGCAATTTGACGATATTCTGCTGACACCCAAGCGGTTCGCTTTGGCCTGCCATGTCAATCCGGATGGCGATGCCATCGGTTCGATGCTGGCTATGGCGGAGTTTCTGCGTTTGAAAGGTCACGAGGTCAAGATGGTGTGCCCCAATGCCTTCCCTGATTTCTTGGCTTGGATGCCTGGTGCGAGCGACATTCTCATTTTTGAGCGTGAGGACGAGGCCTGTAAAACCGCCATCGCCGAGGCAGAGGCTATCATGATGTTGGATTTCAACAACTTGGCTCGTAGTGCCGTGTTGCATAACGAAATCGGCAAGACCCGCTGTCCGCGTATTTTGGTCGACCATCACATTGACCCTGATTTAGACCATATAACGTGCTATTATTCAGAGACTAATGTGTCAAGCGCGTCCGAAATTGTGACGGAAATCATCCTTCACTATGGCGAGCAGTTTGTCACCGAGGGCGTGGCCACCAACCTGATTGTCGGCATCATGACCGATACGGGTTGCTTCTCTCATTCCATTTACCATCGCCGCACGTTTGAGTTGGTTAGCAAGTTGATTGACAAGGCCATGCCGTACAAACTGATTCACGAGATGGTGTACGACAGCTTCACGGAAGGTCGTTTGCGCCTGTTAGGGTATGCCATCGGACAGAAAATGGAAGTGCTGAAGGATTATGCTGTTGCTATTATCTCGTTGAGTAAGAAGGAAATGGAACGTTTCGATTTCCAGCCTGGCGACACGGAAGGCATTGTCAACTTTCCACTGTCGATGAAGAAAATCAAAATGGCGGTGCTCATTACCGAGCGGCCAGACCAAATTAGGTTGTCATTCCGTTCAAAAGGCAGTTTTTCCGTCAATGATCTGGCTAACAAGCACTTCAAGGGCGGAGGACACACCAACGCGGCAGGCGGTAGCACTACGATGATAAGCATGAAGACGACCATCAAACGGTTGAAGGCTATTTTACCTGAATATGAGGAACTGCGCTATGATGAATAAAGCCAAATATTTGATAGTCATGCTGTTGTTGGCGCTCTTTGCATGTAATGAGACGCCGAAAAAGCCTGTTGAAATTCCCAAGCAGGAGATGAAGAAGAGCATGGAAACGGCCAACCGCTACCTATTGAATGAAGAGCAGGAGGAGATTGAGGGTTATGTGAAGCGTCACGGGTTGGAAATGGTGCAGACGGGCACGGGTTTGCGTTACCAGATTTTGAGACAAGGTGCTGGTAAACAGATAGAAAAGGGTGATGTCGTCAGCCTTGAGTATCAGCTCCATTCCTTGAAAGGTGAGTTGATCTATTCCTCTGAAAAAGATGGTATTAAGACCTTCAAGGTGGGCGACGGCAGCGTGGAGTCGGGGTTGGATGAGGCAATGACATATCTCCATTACGGGGATGCGGCCAAACTCATCATTCCCTATCATTTGGCCTTTGGCTTGCACGGTGACGACGACCAAATCCCTGAATACGCCACTTTGGTTTACATGATAAAAGTAATAGAAAATCAATAAATTATGAAGAAACACTTTTCGTCAATCCTTTTCATTTGCCTTTCGACCATGCTGTTGCTGACGGCTTGTGACAAAGGCAAGTTCCCTGGCTACAGCATGACTGCTGACGGTTTGTACTACAAGTTCTACCGTCAAGACGCCACGGCACAACAACCTCAACCGACCGATTTTTTGAAGCTGGAAATGGTGTGTTATCTGAATGATTCGCTGTATTATGACTTCCAAAGCTCGGGGCGCGATGTATACACGCAGATGTCGGAGCCGAAGTTTGTCGGTGACTTGCAGGAAGCCTATGCCATGATGCATGTCGGCGACTCGGCCTCGTTCTATGTCAAGGCTGACTCCATCGCCATCCGTTATTATGGTCAAGATCCTGTAGCAGTGGGGCTTACGCCTAAAGACTATTTTCGTTACGAGGTGAAACTGGTCGAGTTGAAGACACAGGCGGAGTTGGCCAAGATAGCTGAAGAAGCGCGTCCTATGTTGAAAGCTGCTTCCGAAAAGGCCTTCGCCAATTATGTGGAGCAAAATGGTATCACCGACTGCACTCCAAGTGGCTTGTATTACGCCAAGGGCAACATTACAAAAGGCGCTAAAATAGATCTGGGTCAGACCGCCGTCATCAAGTTCGACTCATATTTTTTGGACGGGACGCTTCTGGGTAGCTCCGAGCAGTTGGGTGGCACCTATGAGGTGAAATATGGCGAACATAGCGTGTTGATGGGGCTTGAGGAAGCTATCGGCATGATGCGCGTGGGTGAGAAGGGCCGTTTTGTGCTGCCTTACACGCTTGCTTACGGCGAGAATGCATACGGCAATATTCCTGCTTACAGCAACCTCGTCTTTGATGTGGAACTCGTTGAAATCAAATAAGTTAAACATAATAACAAAAGAAAAAATGAAGAAAAGATTCATGTTCATGGCCTTTGCCGCCATGTTGTTTGCAGGCACGATGGCTTGCAGTCAAGAGAAAGTGCCGTATGAAGGCTATCAGAAGACCCCCAACGGCTTGTACTATCGTTTCCACGAGCAGAATGCTGGTGAAACTCCTAAGACGGGCGAACTGATTGACGCTACGTTGTGCTGTGTCGTCAATGACACGGCCATCATTGTGCCGACCATGTCCAACACCTTCCAACTCATGGAACCACTCTATCCGGGCGACATCTTTGAGGGTCTTTCTATGGTGCACGTGGGCGACTCCGTTTCGTTCATCGTTGACATCGACTCCACGTTCCGCACCTTCTTCGGCCAGCCTACGCTGCCTGAGCAATTCCTCTCGACCGATGTGATGCGTTTTGACTTGCGCATTGAGGACATCTATCCTGAAAGCGAATATGCCAAGCACATGGCCGCAAAGAACCGAAAGGCCAGCGCCGAGCGTGCCGCCAAGATGGTTGCCGATCATCCGGAAGAGAGTGCCCAAGCTGCACAAGCTTTGACGGACTATTTGGCCAAGAATAAGATTGTTGCTGAACCCACAGAATCAGGCCTTTACTATGTGGTGACAAAAGAAGGCAACGGCGAGAAGCCCGAGGCTGGACAGATTGTGCATGTGCATTACAGAGGCACTTTGCTTGATGGCACCCAGTTCGACTCGTCCTTTGACCGCAACCAGCCGCTGCAGTTCCCCTTGGGTTTCGGACAGGTCATCCCTGGCTGGGACGAGGGCATCGCCCTTATGTCGAAAGGTGAGAAGGGTGTGCTGTACATTCCTTATTATCTGGCCTACGGCGACCGCGCTGCCGGTGATGTGATTAAGCCTTATTCCAACCTGATTTTCGAGGTGGAACTTGTTGATTTTGAAGATATGCCGCGATGAATAAGGTGCTTAAATTGATGGCTGTAGCCACGCTGTTGCTGTCGCTGGCTTCGTGCAACGACGATTCCATTTTCTCGGGTTACGATAAGATGGAAAGCGGGGCATACATGAAATTCTATGAGCGCAATGCCAAGGGCGACATGCCGCGCGTTGGCGATGCCGTGACTATCGAAATGACCCAGTATTTCAATGACACGATGTTGTTTACCACGGTGGGCGACAAGCCGTTGGAATTGGAGGTTAAAGAGAGTGATTTCGTTGGCGATGTGCCTGATGCACTGCGCATGATGCATGTAGGCGACTCTGCTCGTTTGGTGGTGCTGTCCGATTCGGTATTCGTCAACATGATGCAGATGGAAGTGCCTGAGGAATACACGGGGAAACCCATCTATTACGATATTAAGCTGTTGTCCATCAAACCGTTGGAGGTGCTTGAAGCCGAATGCAGAGTCATGCTCGACAGCTTGCGCTTGGTAGAGAATGACTATCTCGTTGGTTTGCAGGCCGACCAGAAGAACACTGTCACCGAGTCGGGACTGATTGTCATGGAGAAGACTGGCAAGGGCAAGGTGGCGAAAATGGGCGACTATGTGAATATGGACTTCATGATGCGCACTATGGATGGCGACACGTTGATGAGTTCATTCGGTGTGGAACCCATTGAGATACAATATGGTGAGGAGTTTATCTGCAAGGGCTTCATCGAGGCAATAGGTATGGTGCCGACAGGTGGGACGATGCTTTTCGTCATTCCTTCGGAATTGGGTTTCGACAGCACGGGCTACAGGAATTACATCAAGCCATACGCTCCCTTGATCGTCAATATGCGAATGAACGAGGTCATCGACAAAGCCGACTATGAGGCAAAGCAGGCGCAGATTGAAGCCGAGAAAGAGGCCGAGAAGCAGCGCTTGTTGCAGCTTGAGTCGCAAATGATAGAGCAATACCTTAAGGACAATGGCGTCACTGTGGAGCCTACGGAAACGGGTCTTTACATCATCCCCGTTGAGGCGGGTGAAGGTGAACTGGCCAAGTGGGGCGACGAGGTGCATGTGCATTACATCTTGAACAACCTGAAGGGCGATGTCGTGGAGTCGAGTTACGACTACGGCGAGCCAATGACATTCACGATAGGGCAAGGCATGATGATTCCCGCCATTGAGGACGCACTGATGACCATGGCACCTGGCGCGAAGGTCAAGGTGGTGACGCCTTCATCGCAGGCCTTTGACGAGATTGCGATTGACGAAGAATTGATGCCAGCTTATTCTCCTTTGATGATTGAGTTGGAGTTGGTGTCGATAGAGTAAAGATATTAGATTATTCTATTGCAAAAAATGCCGTCAAAAGATATTGACGGCATTTTTTTGCATCAACTTTCTCCTTTGAGCCAACGCCAAGGTTTCGTCTGTTTGAGATATTGATGGAGTTTTGAATTCTTCCAGTCTTCTTTGTTTCTGTATCGCATATATGCAAAGTATCTATTGACATATTTCCAATCTTTGAATTGCATAGCCATTCTGAACAAAAAGACGGGTTTGCGTTTGGGATTGTACTTGAATGTGGATTGGGAGGAGATTAAAGAGTTGCTATATGTCCAACCGTTATAATAGAACAAGCCATACACCATAGCTGCGGCGCTAACCATTCTTTGCGACAAAAAACCGTTCATGAAAAAAACTTGGAAATCGAAATCGTCTTTGTTGTCTTGGAATCCGAATCGATAAAAATGGGTATCAAGTTCTTTGTTGATTGCAATTAAGCATTGGTTGAAATACCTTTGTGTAGTTTTGGGGTAAAAGTCAGTTGTTAATAGTTTTCCGAATCGTTCGTAGAATTGATTTCTAAAGCACTCATTGGCTAATAGTTTCGAAAACAGTATAGTTGATACGTCCTTGTTTTCTAGGCTGTATAGTGTAGCCGATAGCATTTTTCGATATGATACTAGGCAATAATCTCCGTCATGGAATATCCAACGCCATTTGCCATTGTTACCTTGCCAACATCGCATATTGTTGTCAGGCCAATCCGCATTAGCAACGAACAATTGAAAACAGTAATAATCGATGAAGCAATCAATGTCGATCATGCTTTTGGCATATTCATATGTATCGGGATTAGACAAGTCTGCACCCATCATCCAATGCATCATTTCCAAGAAACTCTCATTGCTACCATCAGTTGTCACACCCGACCACGATTCAATAATGTTTACATTTTCCTTGTCGTACCCGAAGTGGTCTTCAATGAAATGGGCATCGGGTCTTTCTTTTAGATAATAAAGCCCCCAGTACTCTCCATTTAGATAAACGATCGCAAGACGAGATTGTGGTACCTCAAAATTGAGATTTTGAGCTATCTTGCTGCAAATGTGATCTCTAATAAGACCGCTGCTCACTGGTTTGAGTACAAGATGTTTGAAACAATTGTTGTTTTTATCCTCTTCGAAAAAAACGTAATTGAATTGCTTTGTACCATATTCTTTTCGTGCGTAAAGTCTTAATCCCTTTTGAATACCTCCTCTTGAGGCAGCTCCATGTGTGCGCAGTCCAATTTGTTGGTTAATACCTTCGTTACTGGGTTCGTAAAATTCAAAGTTGCATAAGCGTTCCCATTCGCGTCCGTGTTGGTGATAGTTGCTTCCTGTGATTCCAGAAACAAGGATTCCTGTTTCATAATCGAAAAGGGAAAGGGAGTCGGAACAAAGTGAAATGACCGGCAAACCATGTAAATCAATCCCTAAAGATTTGATGAAGTAGGAATTGGTGACGACTGTACTTTTCTGGTTCCCTTCTGCATCGAAGGCGGCGGCACGGATAACAATGCATCTTTGGATGGTATCTGGAACAAACCACGATGAGTCTGCACATGTCTGAATGGTGTAGATGTTGGAGCGTGAATAGAGGCTTTTGTTCAATTCCAAAGGTGATACATATTGTGGGTCAGATGGTTTGGGTGTGTTGCCATTGGTTGTGTAATGAATGACATAACCTTCAGGGCAGGTGAGAGAAAGGCTGAAAGGATAGTCATAGAATCCACCGGAAGCAGAGAAAGATACAGAAATATCTTCAGCAGACAATGTGAGGGGCATAATTAGCACCGCCAATAAAAACAAAAACTGAAATACTCGATAACAAGTATTGTGAAAAAGCATATTCAATTTGTTATTTCGAACGTCTCCTTGTCCGCATAGTAAACATCAATAGCTGCAATCAATGCGGCAAGGCTCCACACGGGAACGGCCAGCTTGTCGGTGTCTAAGAAGTTGTTGAGGAAGCCGTGGATGAAATAGCCGAAGAACGCGAGGGTGGCGCCCAAAACCAACACTTTGGCTTTCTTGTTCTTGCAACGTGCGTAGGTCTTGATACCACAGGTTACAGTGACGACGACCAACACCACCATGAGAAGCGAACCTACCAATCCTTGTTCGGCCAAAGGACCGAAATACTCGGAGTGAGCATTGCCGCCATCACCGGCATTGGTGCTGATGATGGTCTTTTCTTTTGACATCTGGTAGGGAGCGTAAACAAATTGGTAAGTGCCAGGTCCCCAGCCGAATATGGGTCGCTCGTTGAAAAGGCGGAACGCCGATTGCCAGCGGTTGATACGCTCAAGGTTGGAGGCGTCGGTCGAGATATTGGTGATGGATTGGATATTCTCTACAAGGTCGCCCGAAGCGTCTTGGTTGTTCTTTTCCAAGGCGTCGATGATTTGGTTCTGGAAGGCCAAAAAGAGGCCAACTAGGATAATCACGGCGGCAGCAATCCAGCGGAACTTGATGCGCAGCAATACGCAAATCAGCACACCCAACGAGGCAATTATGCTGAGCCATGCGGCACGGCAATTGGAAAGCATGAGGGCGACGCTTAAAAGCACTACAACACCAATGATGATGAGTTTCCTGCTCGACTTGATGCCTGGAATGAAGACATAAGAGAGGGCAAGGATAAGGTAAATGGCCAAAGCCGCACCGTAAGCTGTGTGGTCGTTGTAGAAAGGTGTCATCACCCAGTGGGCCGAGTCGCCGTCGAAGCCAAACTGTGCGTGGTGGATGATAGTGTAGACGCACACGATGCAAAGACTTGCGATATAGAGCCAAATGAACCGATCAATGTTTTTCGGGTCCTTGAACAACAGGGCGCAAAGGAAGAACGCCGGAATGACAAACCACAGCCTTGATAGGACAAACTTCAACGACACCACGGGCATTTCGCTCGTGATGGTGGTGACAATCATCCATGCGAACATACAATAAATGACAATGGCGATGGGATGGCTCGATATGCGTCGGTCGTATTGACCGTCGTAGAGCATTTTGGCAACGAAAAGCACCAAGATACCCATCAACAACGGCTCGGCGGGTAGAGATATGGCCAAACCCGCTTCCAAGGCTTTCAGGTTGACTGATAATGGTACACAGAAAGAGGTGAGTAATAATACTTTATCAAGGGAGAAAATGTAAAGCAGCAACACGCCTAACACCACAGGCAAAGCAAAAAACAGATAGGTGTTCTTCTTCACGACGAAGAACAAACTCACGGCAATGAAAAGCGCCGCGATGACATAGAGCCAGCCTATTTTCGCCTTCTTCTCCACAGTTTATTTGGTTTCTCCGATGAAACGCTTGCGGTTCTCGATAACGAAAATGACGACGATGGAAAGCAACAAGGCCCCCAAGGCACTCAACGCGACGACCACCCAACGCACGGGGAAAGCTTTCTTGTCGGACGGGAAAGGCTCGGTGACGATGTTGGAGTAGGTGAGGTCGGAGTAATAGAAACGCAGGTTCTGTTCCAGGTCAACTTTGGTGGAAACGTAGGTGTTGGCCTCGGCCTCAATCTTGGTGCGGAGGTCGATGGCTTCGGCGCCGTAGATTTCGAGGTTGTTCTTCAGTTCGGTGGCCTTGGCGGATCCAGTGAGATAGCCACGGGTCACCTCACGCGACTGGCTGCTGTAGTCGGTCACGCCGTATTCAGTACTGATTTCGGTGAGGCGAGTCTTCAACGAGTCGATATTGCGCTGTTTTTCTCTCAACTGGCGGTCGTACATGGTCACCACTTCGGCCACTTTCTGTGTGTGAAGGTTGTGCACCTTTTGGTCGTAGAAGTTCAGGATGTCCTTGGCAATGTTGCAAGCCACAAAGGGGTCTTTGTCCATGACGGTGATGGAAACGGCCTCGTAAGGGGTCTTGCCAATCTTGATCTTGCTACGATATTCGTTAATCATGTAGGTCTTGCCGAACTTGTAGTTCTTGTCGATTTTGTAGTCCGTCCAGAGGTCGTACTTTTCGATGATGGAGTCCATGATGGAGGTCGAGTTGATGATTTCGAGCATCTGCTCGGTCTCGCTTTCATCGGAATAGGGACTGATGTTGGCGGGATAGGCCACGGCTACTGATTTGTAAAGCGGCGTGATGAACATCGAACTGGAAAAAATGGCACCACATAGAGCTGCGGCTACCGTGATGATAACGATGTGCCATTTCCATTTCAGGATGACTTGAACGAGTGAGAGGTTGTTGAAGTTGTTATCCATTGGTTTTATTGTTGTTTTCAAAGTGTTGTCGATTAGGGTTTTACGCGGTTCTGTCTTTTTTTCCTTTCGGGGTTTTGCTGGCCGCTCCTTCCTCGGCCTGTGACCGAAAAAAGTTTTGAGAACGGTCATAAACCACTATGCAGAAGATGAGCAACAGGAAGGTGCTCAATACGGTGACGACCAAGATAATCCAACGTACAGGGTAGCTCTTGCGCTCGGCTTGGAATGCAGAGGTGACGACGAACTTGCGCGGCACGTATTGTGTGGCGTCCATTTTGGCTTCCTCGTATTTCGATTTCACCAAAGAGAGTTGCAAGCGGTCGTTGTCCAAACGCTCGTTGATGGCGTAGGAGGCACCGCCGTATTCGGCCAAAATGTCTAATTGTTCTTGTATGTTCCTGACACCCTGATTGTTGCTTTTTCCAAGTTCAACGGCCAATTGTTGACTTAACATCTCCACCTGCGACTCATAGTCGAACACGCCGAGTTTGCGCAAGGTGTTGAGCGAGTCTTCCAACTGGTTCATCTCGTTCCAAAGGGTCGTATACTCTTCTTCCACGAGGCGGAAAGCTTTCACAGCCACTTCCTTTTGGATTTCGTTCATGGTGCTGTCGAAAATCTCGGTGATGTCGTTGGCCATTTGTGCAGAAAGGGCTGCGTCAGGGTCCAAGACTGTGATTTTCACGGCGTTGTATTCTGTACGGCGGAACTTGATGCGGCTGTCATACAGCTTGTTGAGTTTCGTGTAGGGGTATTTTCCGGCAGGATTGATTTTGTAGTGCTCCATGAGGTTGAAACGGCTGATGACCTTGTCGCGCACGCGATTGGAGTTCAGCACTTGCAACATCTGTTCGGTTTGTTCGTCCTCGCCGAAGTTCATGATGTCCTTTTCTGATTGGTAGGTCGTGCTAATCAGCACTTTAGAGGTGGAGTTGCTGGAGGTGGGGTAGATGATGGCCGTTGATTTGTAAAGCGGTGTGATGAAGAAAGGTGCGCTGAAGATGATGGCGCAGAGTGCGGCCACCGCCAAAATGATGAAGATGGGTTTCCTGTATTCCACCAAGAGCTTACATAAATACTTGGAACTGTATGTGTTACGTTGTTGTTCGTCCATAATGGATATAAAATGAGTTGTCAAAAGTAGGGAATTTCGTTGAACTGGCAATCAAAAATCTGCAATTCAGGCATTTTTTCCTTTGGGCAGCACCAAGGCGACAATCTCTTTGAGGCTGAGCATGCGGGTGAGGAAGATGGCACCGCAGTTGATTGCAAACGCGATGAGGAATCCAATCATCCAGTTGATATTCAATTGCTTGACCAATAATGTGACGGTGATGATGCTGGCGAAGAAAAGCAGGATGTGGAGCCAATAGCGTCCGTCGAGGTCAAACTTGAGGATACGTTTGGCGATGAAGTATTGCAGGCAGGCAGTGGTGGCTTGCACGAAGAGGCTGGTGCAGGCGGCGCCTACCGACTGGAAGCGCGGGATGACGATGAGGTTCAACAAAATATTGATGACTACGCCCGAGACGGCCACAAGGTTGAGCTGCTTCAAACTGCCATTGGCGGTAAGTAAGGTTCCAAAAACGTAGGTCGTTGAAAGACAGAAGAAACTGCCCATCAAGATGGGAAATACTTTGGCATATTGTCCGATGCGCATGAGATAAGCGGCTTCGACTTCTCCTTCTTCAGGATTGTACATCAACTGCATGATTTCGTAGTTGTAGAAAGCGCACATCACGAGGACAATGCCCGCCATGGCCACGATGACGTTGAATGAGGTCTTGACCAAACCCGTCAGGTCGCCATCGTCTTTGAGGACTGCGGCAAACATGGGTAACAGCATGATGGCGAAGAGGTTGGAGATGTTGTTGCCCGCGTCGAAGAGGCGGTAGGCGCGGCTGTAGATACCAGCTTGCACGCCTTTGTCATCCAAGAGGCGTTCCAACAGCACGGGTTCGATACGGCTGTAGACGCTCATTAGTAGGACGAGCAGGGCAAAGGGTAAGCTTTGTCGCAATATCTCTTTGAAAAACTGGAGGTTGATCTTGAAAGTGAGGTTTTCGACGTGGCGCAATACAATGGTCAAGGCGAAAATGAGGGTGCAGATGTAGGCCAAAGTCTGGGCTTGCAAGTACCAGATGATATTGAACTTTTCTCTCGGGAACCAGCCGCTCCACAGCACGAGACACATGATGACGATGGCCAGCACACGGTCGAAAACGCTCAAGATGCTGTCCTGTTTGAAGAGCAGCAAGCCTTGTATGTTCGACCTGAGATAAAGGATGAACGACAAGAGGATTTGGTTGAGACCGCACCAGCACAACAGCTTGAATTTCAGTCCCTCGCAGTAGCCAAGGAAGTAGCCGACGATGAAAATGACGACGGCATAGAGCAAACCTAAAAGCAACTTGATTTCTGTAAGGCCGCCAAAATGTTTCGAAAGGTTGCTGGGGTCTTGTGCGATGTTGCGGCTGTTGAAGTTGGTGATGCCGAGGTCGAGCAGTATATAAAAGAGGTAGGAGAAGTTGAACAGGGCTTGGTAGGTGCCGTAGGACGCGTCGCCGAGTAGGTTTTGCACTTCGCGGTCGATGCCGAGAATCCAAAATGGCTTTACCAAAAGGTTCAGGAAAAGCAGGAAAATGATATTTTTTATGAAACGGTTCTGCATAAGCTTTCAATGTTTAGAACGATGGTGATAATATTAGGATGGATTTATTTCATACCAATAAAATCACTCAAAGGTCGAATCTTTGCGCGATACGTATTTATACGTTGTTTTATTTGAGGCATTTTCTTGAATTCAATTGGCTGATTGTCAAATCTTAATACAATATAATAAGGAGAGTGTTCTGGAGAAAAGCCGTATTCTTCTAATGTTTCTTTTGTCCAAATCTGGAAAGTTCCTTCTTTGTTATCTTTCAATCGAAACAATTGACAATCATCACCATTCGTATGAAGCAAAACATATTTCATTCGCTCAAAACCAGCTGTTATTTGCAATGAGCCTTTGCTGTCACCACCTCGCAGATAACAAATGCCATTTTCTATCATCAATTGGCGAGTTTCTGGTTTTGCATGATTGACCAATACCGTGATTTCTTCTGGATTCTCACTCATCTTTTTAAGCATTTTTTGAGCTTTTTCGGAATCATCAATCTCCTCTCGACGACGAATGCCCAAATCAAGATACTTCTGCTCTTGATCAATTCCAACAAAACTACGTCCTAATAAATTTGCAGCAATTCCCGTAGTACAACTTCCGGCAAAAGGGTCAAGTATGGAGTCGCCTTCATGGGTACATGCGAGGATAATGCGATACAGCAATCTTAATGGCTTTTGTGTGGGGTGTTTGCCGCATCGTTTTTCCCAATATCCCACAGAAGGCAATCGCCACACATCAGGCATTTGCTTGCCACCGTTAAGTTGAGTCATCAGTTCGAAATTGAGGAAATACTTGCTTTTTTCCGATTTTGCAGCCCAAATGATATATTCAGAAGAAAAATTAAACCGAGTTCCTGTAAATGATGGAGGAGGGTCTGTTTTTTGCCAAGTGATAACATTAAGAAGTTTATAGCCCAATTGATTAAGACATCTTGCAACGGAATAGATGTTATGGAAAGTACCACTAATCCAAATAGTACCATTGTCCTTCAGCAGATTTCGACAAAGGGATAACCATTTATAGTTAAACTCGTCCTTTTCTTCATCGGAGCATACTGCGTCCCAGTCTCCTTTGTGAACTGGAACAACGCGTTTACCATGAATAGTCTTTCCTCCACCCGATAGAAAGTAAGGAGGATCGGCAAATATCATATCAAATTGCTCCGAAAGTTTGGGCAATTCTTGCATTGTATCACCTTGGATTAATGCAAAGTCATTATAATTTGGATGATAGTATGGCATTATGCAATAATAGATTCTCTTACACAATATATCCACCATTCGTAAGGATTTACGTTTCGAGTATCTTGGAATGCTTCTTCAAACTTGGAATACAATTCTGGGTATTGTTTTTTGGAGTGGATAATAGCTCGTAAATCTTTTGTTTCAAGTGGAATAATTTTCATGCCTTTTATATACTTTGTTGGGTCGTTCCTGTCGAAATAGATTGAATCTTTGCGTTGTCTAAAATCACTAATTACATTTGGATCTAAATAATTAGTGACAAAAATACAATATGATTTGGGATTATTATTAGCAATTAGATGACTTCCCAAATGTCTTGAAACTGGCTCCATTTCCATACGACGTTGATTGTTTTTGTCAGCCAAAGTGGCCTCTAAAAGCAAACAATGTGCAGGATATTTTGTGGTTGTTTTATATTCATATACAATATCGGCTTCTCCTCCGGCTGCATGTGTCTTAGGTAACAAGTTACTGTCTAGTGATAGTTTGAGGAAATCTAAAATCTTACCTTTTCTACCACTCAATTTATACCACAAAATTCCCAAAATATATTCGAAAATAGTAGATGCATCTGCGTTGTCGGTTACCATCAACATCAAAGAATCATCGTTACGCTGGTCTAGTAAGTTTAGTATTTCAATGATTTTGGAATCTGTAAACTTTTTATCAATTAACTTGTTTAATCTTTCGTACCTTTGTTTTTCAACAAAGGAAATTGCCTCATGCATATCAGCAATTTCTACGTGGTATTCTTTTTTCAGTCCATCAACAATTGTAGTTTCCGAGATTTGAAGTGCGGGTGATATATCAGTTAGACTGCAATTCGACATCAACTGTGTAGATATTGAGAAAGCTGAATTATAGAGATCTTCAATACAATTACTGAAGAATTGTTTTGGTATTACATCAAGTGATACCTTTTCATCCTCAAATAGAAAGACTTCGGACGTAGATAAATAACGTTTGTTGAGATCATAATAATCATGCAATGTTGCTTTTGCTTTAAGCAAATGCATAGTGTAGAAAAACGCCTCTTTGAACTCTCTTTCATTTGAGCAGTTAGTAAAGGCATTTATATTGCAACTACCCCAAGGGTCTTTTATTATGGACCTTTTGTTGGATGTAGAAAATAGTGTTTTCTTCCATGCTGTTTTCAGCGTAAGTTTGTCTAAATGATTTAATAATTGTCGAATAATCAATGCGTTTTTGTCAACAAAGAATTTGTACAAATCATTATATACATCGTAATAAGGTAAATCATATTTGCTACTTTTGCGATTCATTCCAATAGCGCATATTAAGTTTGGAGTTGTAGGATTGTTTAAGAATAAACTTCTGGCCTGCTTGTAATTATTCTTTTGCGACAGCACCTTCATAATTGCACTATCGATAGACAGTTTACCTTGTCTTATACTTTGAATATCTTTTATTACAATTTCAGTTTCTTGCCGATTTACACATAATGGCAACATGAATGTAAATTCATCTTTGGTTATATAGTTTTCCAAGTCCTTGTTAAGTAATACTCTTAACAAGACGATAAAAGGTCGCACCGTATTATTGTCAACATAACAATGAGATTTCAATAATTGCTTCAGGTAAATAAAGCTATCTTTGTCAATTTGCAGAATGTTGTTATCTATAAAATCTTGTGTTTGACTTATTTGTAAAAGAACATTTCCTACTTCTGTAAGTCTTCTATTGGCATCGATAAGTCCAATATCTACAAGTCCTGATGTTTTTTCTCGTGCATCTTTAGCTGGGCGTGGCGCATCGCCGTCAACAAAACCATTATCTTGCAAAAAATAATAATAATCTGTTTGCAGGTCATTATTGTTACTCCAATTCTTGTTTGCGTGTTCAGTTTTAGCCCAGAACAGGTGCAATAACTTTAATTGTTCTTCGATGGAGCGGTTGAAGCTTTGGGTTCTGAAACTTGTAGTTCCAAAACACCAACAGAAACTCTTGTAAGTAATTCTATCAAACAGCATATCAGTAGTTTATTATTAATACCTCATCACTTCCCGATGTTCGGTCCTTGACTTGATAGTTCGAATTTGAGTAATTATAGTTTAAATGGTTGCAAATGTACTGCGGATTTGCCCTGAGCCAGTCTTGCAAAATTGTATTTGTTTTGCCTTTGCTTGTCAATACATTTGACAATGCGAAACGGATATGATGTTCATGCAACGTGTCCAAATAATTATATAACGCTCTTTCTAAATCGTCATTCCAACCATCTTGCTCGTTATATGAAGCACAAGTTATTAGGTACGGCGGGTCGGCATATACAAAGTCTTCCTGTTCCAAAGCTTCAATGTTGATGTCACGAAAATCAACGCTTGAAAAATCACAATTAATCTCTTTCAATCTGTCAGTAAAAACATCGAGTTTAGCTTGCATTTTGGAATTAAAATCCCGTTTGCCCACAGGAAGATTAAACTCACCATTATTGTTGAATCTAATTTGGTTGTTGAAGCTATATATTACTAAGACATAAAGCAATATATAGTATTGATAATCTCGTATTTGTATCCGATTAAAATGCTCTTTCAATGAGTTGAAAGGTTTTTTGTTGTAAGAGCCAAGGCCTTTGGAGCTAGAACAATGATAATAATCATATCCATTTTTGCTCACCATAGAAAGATGAAATAGGTCTATTGTGTCGTAAATATACTTAAAGGTGACATCTTTATCTAATCTCCAAAAGGCACTAAGTATTCCGATGACATTTTTGTTTATGTCATTGAAAAGTACAGAATTTGAGTGTACATTAGCGCCAACATCGCCTCCCCCGCAAAACAAATCAACAAAAGTGTTGATGTTTTGTGGAAATAGTGGAAGAATTTGAGATAATAATTTATACTTTCCACCTGTGTAATTGAGCGGAGATTGGATCATAACTAATAACAGGTGCAAAGAAACAATCGTTCTGCGTTATCTTGGATGTCTGATTTCCCAGTTGTAAAAGCCTTATAACTCTCTTCAAAGACTCGTACTACACCTTTGGTCTCAAGAATGTGCATTATGTCATCATCGGCAAGTTTGGCATTTGATCGGTCGTTACCTTTATTCTCCATATTGTTGTAGGAAAGCAAAATGTAACGAGCATTGATTTTTTCAATGAGGTCGGCAAAAGCTTTGGTGGCTGCTTTGGTGCAATAGGCACTCTTTAGGGTCGTACGATCCATCTTGCGGGCGACGCCAAACACTTTGGGCTTTTCCCATCGTGCCACGTTTTCAAGAACATGGTAGGCATCGCAATATTGTCGGGAATTATATGGTGGGTCAAGATATACAACATCTGCTCGTACGCTAGGAGCAAGTTCGTTGATGTCTTGATTGTAACAGCGATTTTGTGGGTTGTTGTCATGTTTTGCTTTCGGTACAGATAGTTCCAAATGTAGGTCAAACTCTACATCTTTGCGATAAGCATCATAATGTCCACAGGTCTTGGCTATCTTATCCATTGCATATAGTAATGAAGTGATGAGCAAAGCTCTCTCTCTCTCGTTGATTTCACCTTTTCGGAAATGTTTTTCAACATCTTCTCGGATAAAACCGATTTTGCGACAGTCATTCTTTGAAAAGAAAGTGTCAGCAAAAGTAGCAGACATATAATTGTCGGTTCTGACCATCTTATCATTATAATTAGTGATGAATCGGATAATCTTTTCATCGTCAAAGTCTTGCGGACTGAACCAGGCTAAATTGCTGATATAATTGCTATAAAGAATATCGTTGGTGATGATTTCTCGGTCTTGAAAAGCAGAAGAAACGGCACCTGTTCCTGCAAAAAGATCGGCAAAAACATTCACGTCATGACAATTTGTGGCCACAACCTGTTTGATAAAAGGTAATAAACGATACTTGTTACCCAAATATCTTCTATTGTTTATTGCCGTGGTTTTGTAGGATTGCATATGCTTGTTAGCAACAATTAGACTACAAAAATAGTCATTTTTTTGAATAGTAATGTTTTTTTTGTGTTATTTTGAAAATATGAAGAGTCAAACAATGCTATTTTTTCGTCGCCTCAAGGTTGGCTTTGCTCCTGTGTTCATTGAAGATGTAGACAAGACGGACGGTGATGGCGTTGTTGTATTGCTTCCTGATTTGGTTGGGAATGGTCTGGTTGGGGTCGCTGTAGTACATGCGGTAACGAAGGGGACGTAGCGAATACTGGTAGCGCGCCTCAAGATGCAGTCCTTTCCAGATGCGGAAACGCAGGTCGGCGCAGATGTTCCAATCGTCGGGACGGTAGGTGGTGGAGTTGGCGACAGCCTCGGAGACATAGGTGATGCCGGGGCAGTTCTCGTAGGCGATGCGGTTCAACTCGTTAATGTCGTCGATGCTGCTGATATCAGGGAGATTGGGGTCATCGCTGCGCCAATGGAGGCGGCCGTCGCCCGTACCAATGGTGACGCCGTCGTCGTAGGTCGAAGGTTGTCCGTCGTCTAATTCCGCAAGGCCGACTAAACGGCCGTAAGACACGCCCACACCTGCTGAAACGATGTTCTTGTCGGTGATATAGAGCATGAGCGGTATTTCCACGTAGTTGAGTTTCAGATTATAAGCATGGGGGTAAGTGCTGTTGTAGGTGATACTGTCACGCTTGAAGGCACCTTTTTGGCTGAAGAGCACCTCAAGGCCCACGTCCATCCAACTGGTCAGTGGCACCAAGGCACCCGCTCCTGCATGGACACCAATTTTCTTATAACCGTAACATTCGTCGCCATCCACCTGACAGAGATTGCCGCCTGCAAACAGCTCACCTTTAATGATTTGTGCATGGAGCAGGGCAGGAGCGGCGATCGTAAAAGCCAATATGAGAGTAAGTATTCTGAATTTTTTCATTTTGTTTCATTTGAAAGAATTAACTGAAAAGAGTTGTTTTTATTGTAATACGATTATAATTTCATCGTCAAACTAATTCTATTACGGTTGATGTCAACTTCAAGCACCTTCACGCGTACCTTTTGGTTGAGCTGCACCACCTCGTTCGGGTCTTTGATGTAGTGGTCGGCCATTTGGCTGATGTGGACTAGTCCATCTTGGTGCACACCAATGTCGACAAAAGCGCCGAAGGCAGTGATGTTGGTGACGATGCCGTTGAGGGTCATGCCAGCACGCAAGTCGTTGATGGTGCGGATGTTCTTGTCGAACTCGAAGGCTTCAAAGGTCTTGCGCGGGTCGCGGCCAGGTTTGTCCAACTCGGCGAGGATGTCGTTGATGGTTTCCAAACCGAAGTCTTTCTCCACGAAGTCGTTGGGGTTGATTTTCGCGATGAGTTCCTTGTTACCGATGAGATCCTTGACCTTCACGTTCAGCGACTTGGCCATTTTTTCAACGATGTGGTAACTCTCAGGGTGGACGGCGCTTTGGTCCAAAGGGTTGTCGCCATTGTGGATGCGCAGGAAGCCGGCGCATTGCTCAAAGGCCTTGTCGCCCAATCGCGGCACTTCATGGAGCTGCTTGCGGTTCTTGAAGCCACCGTGTTCCTCGCGGTAAGTGATGATGTTGGAGGCCAAACTTGGGCCGACACCGCTCACATACGACAACAACTGTTGGCTGGCCGTGTTGAGTTCCACGCCGACGGCATTGACGCAGCTCTCCACAGTCTGGTCGAGGCTTTCGCCGAGTTTCTTCTGGTCCACGTCGTGCTGGTACTGGCCTACGCCGATGCTCTTCGGGTCGATTTTCACTAACTCGGCGAGCGGGTCCATCAGTCGGCGACCGATGCTGACCGCGCCGCGCACGGTAATGTCGTAGTCGGGGAACTCGTCGCGGGCGATTTTGGAGGCGGAATACACCGAGGCACCGCTCTCGCTCACCATCACGGCCATCAGGTCGCGGTCGAACTTGATGCTTCTAATGAAGTCCTCAGTTTCGCGTCCCGCCGTGCCGTTGCCAATGGCGATGACCTTGATGCGATAGGCATCCACAAGGCTCTTGATTTTGCGCGTGGCACCTACCACATCCGACTTGGGCGGATGGGGATAGATGGTCTCGTTGTGCAATAAAGCGCCTGTCTCACTCAAAACCACCACCTTACAACCTGTGCGGAAGCCCGGGTCGATGGCGAGGACACGCTTTTGTCCCATAGGGGCGGCGAGAAGCAGTTGTTTCAGATTCTCGGCGAAGACACGGATGGCGGTCTCGTCGGCCTTCTCCTTATAATAATTGCGAATCTCAGTCTCGATGCTCGGCTCTAAAAGGCGTTTCCATGAGTCAGCGATGGCTTCGCGCACCAATTCCGATGAGGCGTTGTCGTTCTTCAAAAAGATGCTCTCCAACGAGCCCAACACAAAGTCGTCGTCCACCTTGATTTTCAGTTTCACCATGCCTTCGTCCTCGGCGCGGAACAGGGCCAAAAGTCTATGCGAGGGCGCCTGTGAAATGGGCTCGCGGAAGTCGAAATATTGTTGGTAGGTCTTGCCTTCCTCTTCTTTGCCTTTGACCACGGTAGAGCTGATGTCGCCCTGCATGTGGAAAATCTTGCGGATGCGGTTGCGCCCGTTGATGTTCTCCGAGACCCACTCGGCCATAATGTCCTTCGCGCCTTGCAGGGCTTCCTCCACATCGTTGACGTCTTTGCTGGCGTTGACATATCGTGCGGCGAGGCGGTCCACGAAGTCCACATTTTGCGCCATGATTTGTGCAGCAAGGGGTTCAAGACCTTTCTCGCGGGCGATGGCGGCGCGGGTGCGGCGCTTGGGTTTGTAGGGAAGGTACAAATCCTCAACTTCTTGCAAAGTTTTGGCGTTCAGTATCTTTTGTTCCAGTTCGGGTGTGAGTTTCTCTTGCTCTCGGATGGAAACGATGACGCTCTCCTTGCGTTTTTGCAGTTCGGTGAGTTGTTCGAGGCGTTTCTGCACGGCGGCTACGTTCTCCTCGTTCATCGTGCCTGTCATTTCCTTGCGGTAACGCGCGATGAAGGGGATGGTGGCGCCTTCGTCCAAAAGCCGTATGACATTGCCCACATGATGCGCGGCCAAACCCAGTTCCTGCGCAATCTGCGGAGCGAAATTTATTTTTTCCATTATGCTCAAAAATTAGAGCCACAAAAATACGGTTTTCTTTCAGTTTTTCCTTAACTTTGCCGCAAATTCATTGAAATGATCAAAAACATCATCTTTGACTACGGCGGCGTGCTCCTTGACTGGAACCCGCATTACCTCTACGATCCTTATTTCGGCGATGCAGACAAGGCCGAATGGTTCCTCATGAATATCTGTACCTACGAATGGAACGCCCAGCACGACAACGGAAAGCCCATTGCGGAAGGCACGGCGGAACTCATCGCTGAACATCCCGAATGGAAGAAGGAAATCGAACTATATTACGGCGAGTTCATGAAGATGATGGGCGGACAGATTCCTGGTATGGAGGAGTATATTAAGGAATTAAAGGGTAAAGGTTATCGTGTTTTTGGGCTTTCCAACTGGTCAATAGAGACTTTCTCCTTAGTGCGGCCCGTTTATCCCGTCCTGGATTTGATGGAAGACATGGTGATTTCGGGCGTCGAGCATGTGATGAAGCCCGATCCAAGAATCTTCGAACTGGCCTTGCAGCGCTTCGGCATCAAGGCCGAGGAGACGGTGTTTATTGATGACAACCCGAAGAATGTGGCTGGGGCGAATGCTTTGGGGATTAGGGGGATTTTGTTTGAAGGGAAGGATAAGCTGCAACTAGAATTGGAAAAGCTATGAAGATATTATCAGTCGAACAAATCCGCGAAGCGGACAAATACACAATAGAAAACGAACCCATAGAGTCCATCGACTTAATGGAACGTGCGGCCACCAAGGTCTTTGAATGGCTCTACCGCCGTGCGCCGCGCGAGAAGACCATCAAGATCTTCTGCGGCATGGGCAACAACGGCGGTGACGGTCTGGCCGTGGCCCGAATGTTGAACGAGCAAGAGATTGTCCCGCAGGTGTTCATGGTGCGCCACTCCGACCGCATGAGCCACGACTGTGAGGTGAACTACTACCGCCTGATGAACGAGACCAAGGTGCCGATGTTCGACATCCTCACCGAGGACGACTTCCCGAAGGTCGGGGCCGACGACGTGGTCGTCGATGCCATTTTTGGTTCGGGCCTCAACCGTCCGCCGCAAGGCGTGGCTGCCGACTTGATCGCCTACCTCAACCAGAGCAAGGCCATCCGTGTGGCTATCGACATCCCTTCGGGCCTCTTCGCCGACCAGCCCAGCGCCTTGGGCTTCATCTTCAAAGCCGACTACACACTGACCTTCCAAAACCCCAAGTTAGCTTTCTTGCTGCCCGAAAACGACCCCTACGTGGGTCGCTTCGAAGTCTTGGACATCGGCTTGCACCCACGCTACTGCGAAGAAGTGGAGACACCCAACCTGCTGACCACCAAGGCGATGGTGAAACCCATCCTGCACAACCGCACGAAATACTCCCACAAAGGCACTTACGGCCATGCGTTGCTCATCGCTGGCTCGGAAGGCAAGACGGGCGCTGCTTTGTTGGGTGCGAAAGCCTGTCTGCGCACGGGCGTGGGCTTGTTGAGTGTGCATCTGCCCAAGGTGGCGCAACTGCCCCTACAAACCGCCATCCCCGAGGCCATGATTGACGGTGACGAGTCTGACATCTGCTTCACGATGTTTCCGCATTTGGATGCCTTCACCGCCGTTGGCGTGGGTCCGGGCTTGGGCAAGGTCGACGACACCGTCCGCGCCTTGAAGCGTCTGATACAAGAGGTGCAGGTGCCGCTCATCATGGATGCCGATGCATTGAACATCCTCTCCGAGAATCCTACATGGTTGCCGTTCCTGCCTGCAAAAACGATATTGACCCCTCATCCGAAGGAGTTTGAACGACTGGTAGGCAAGACCTCAACCTCGTTTGAACGACTTGAAAAACAGCGTGAACTGTCTGTGAAGAACAATCTCATTGTGGTGCTGAAAGGCGCACATACCGCCATCACTTTCCCGAATGGCACTTGTTTCTTCAACACTACAGGCAATCCTGGCATGGCCACAGCAGGCAGCGGCGATGTGTTGACGGGCATCATCTTGTCGCTTTTGGCGCAACGCTATTCACCCGAGGAGGCCGCCGTCTTGGGCGTGTATCTCCATGGCCTCGCTGGCGACCTCGCCGCCGAGGAGATAGGGCAGGAGGCCTTGATTGCTTCAGATATTACAGAGCATTTGGGGAAGGCTTACGCTACGCTTCGCGCGAAATAAGTTGGTCATTCTCCCTTGCCTCACGTTCCCAGCGGACGCACATGATGATGGAGTTGACGAAGTAGACCATGTACATCAGGGCGAGAGCCAGCGTGACTTCGCGCGAGGTGAGGAAGAGGTAAATGCTGGCAATGTTGATGACAATCCACAGCCACCATTGTTCGGCGAACATGCTGACCATCAAGATCATGGCGATGACCTGCGCGGCAGTGATGAAAGCGTCAATGAAAGGATGCGAGTCGCCCACAGCCTTCATAATGAAACCAAGAACAACGGTAGCCACAGCAAGAATAGCAACATAGACCAGCCTCATGCTTTTCTTCATGTGTATCTTCTTGACTTCGTGGGTGCTACTGTTCATGTTCTTCGACCAGGCGCGGAAGCCCACAAACTGCATGACCAGGTTGTAGACACTGACGAGCATGATGCCGTAGTTTTTCACCGTCAGGTTGATGTAAATCATCAGGCAGGCACTAATCACGCCGAAGAAATAGTTCGACAGCTTGCCCTTGCCGCCCAGCACCACATTGATGACGCCGATGATGGCCGCGATGATGGAACATACCACGCAAGCCTTCACGGCGTTGGCCGAAAGTGCAGGATGGCTTTGTCCGAAAGCCTCAGTATCAGAAGTGAGTAGCGTGACGGTGGTGATGATGGCGCACACGGTCACCAACCAAATGATGTCGAAAGGCTTCCAGCCCGACAATTCTTCGTGTATTAAGTCTTTGAATTTCTGCATATTGTATCGATTTTATAGTTGCTTTAGGGTATTTGCAATATCTTTTAAGGCTTTGAAGCCTTGCGGTATTGGGAACAATGGGAAGGTGTGAAACATGCCCTCGAACTCGCAAAAATGGCCCTGTTTGCCAGTCTTTTCGTATATTTCCTTGAGAAACAGCGTGTCAGGTTTTAGGATTTCGTTCGTGCCATAATACACGTTCAAGTTGTCGATGCCGCTGAAGTCGCCAAAGATGGGACTGACCCACGGATGTACGGCGGGCAAATCGCCTTGCCAGATAGCGTTGAGGGTGATGATGCGGTCGAGTTGCAGCATGGGGTCGAGGTCTTGCAAGGCCCGCATTTCTTGTTCGCGGCTATAGCTCAGGTCGACGCAAGGGGAGAGCAAGGTGAGAGAGGTCGGTTTCATCCAACCTTGCTTGTGGGCTTCTTGTGCCACTACGAGGCAAAGGTGTGCTCCTGCCGAATCGCCGACAAGGTGGATTTCATTGTAACGCCCTGATTCTGCTAAGGTTTTGTAATATTCCAGCAAGGTTTTGACCGCAAAAGCGCAATCGTAGTCTGGCGATTTGGGATAAACGGGCATCAGTGCGTCACAATGCGTACGAAGGCAGAGGTCGTGTAGGAAACGCCAATGGAAGAACACTGGCGGATAGATGAACGCACCGCCGTGGATGTAGAAAATGAGTTTGCGCGAGGCGTTGTCGTGACGGAAGACTTGCATCTCAAAACCCGTCGTGGCTGGATATTTCTCCTCCGTGAAATACCCTCGGAAATATCGTGGCACCCTTACGGGGCGGCGGTTCTCGCGGCGACAATGTTCCAGCTCTTCCATCACCTCTTTTGGCGTGGCGTCGCGCAACGATTTGAACATCAGTCGCAGATATTTTTCCGTGAAGGCAACCCCCGCGTTCATGTTTAGCGTTTTTGGTAAACTTTCAAATCAAACATAGCGGCAGCGGCGATGACATGATCGAAGATGTCGCTTTGGATTTCCTCGTAGTTGATCCATTTTTTGTCGCTGCTGAAAGCATAGATTTGCAATGGCACGCCAAACTCCGTGGGCTGCATCTGCCGCACCATCATGGTGAGATTGTGGTTCAGCTTCGGGTTGTTGTTGATGTAGGCCTTGATGTAGGCGCGGAAAATACCCAAGTTGGTCTGCTGGCGGCCATTCATGATTTCGCTCGTGTCAATGCCGTTAGCTTTGTTGTATTCCTCGATTTCCTCTTGGCGTTTGGTGATATAATCCTTCACAAGACCATAGTGCTTGTACCGCTCCAGCATTTCGGGCGTGCAATAATGGATGGTGTTCACGTCGATGTTGATGCTACGAGCAATGCGTCGTCCTCCTGACTCCGACATGCCGCGCCAGTTGGTGAACGGAGCGGAGACCAAAGTATACGTTGGAATAGTGGTGATGGTGTTGTCCCAGTTCTTCACCTTGACGGTGGTGAGGTTGATTTCCAACACATTACCATCGGCGGGACCCATTGCAATCCAGTCGCCGATGCGAAGCATGTCATTGGCCGAAAGCTGTATGCTACCCACAAAACCTTTAATGAAGTCTTGAAAAACCAGCATTAGCACGGCGGAGATAGTGCCCAAACTGATGAGGATGGTGCTGATTTTTGTGTCCAAAAGATAAGCAATGCTGACCAAAATGGCAATCACATAAAGCACAATCTTAATGACCTGCACCAAGCTGGTGATGGGCTTGAGTTTCGACATTTCATGGGTGTTATAGATATCCTCCAAAGTGGATACTATGGAACTGAATATCATGGTGACGATGATGATTTCCGCGATTTTGACCACCTTCAGCAAGGCAACGGCCGTATCGGGAAAGTCGGGGAGAACCACAGGAAGCAACGACGCTGTAAGTAAGGCTGGAATGAGCAGACAGACGCGCCCGATGACCTTGTTCTTGATAAGCATGTCGTCGTATTGGTTCGTCGAGCGCTGGATAATCTTGTAGACGGTCTTCTTCAGGATGAACTTCACGAGGAAATAAAGTACAAAACTGGCTAGTATTAGTGACAGGGTAGCCAGCGTTTCGGCCACGCCCAATGCGGCCCCTTTGCCAAGACCAATTTTAATACCCAAATTACATAATATATCAATATACTTCTGTATCATATTCCACTGATTTTGGTTTTGTTATATCCTTTTTGCAGTAGCAATGCCAGCACTTTTTCGCGAAAATCGCCTTGCAACAGGATTTCGCCGTCTTTCACGCTGCCGCCTACGCCACACGCCGATTTCAATTCCTTGCCCAACACGGCCAAGTCATAGTCGGAGCCTTGGAAGCCCGTGATGAGGGTCACTTTCTTGCCGCCACGTTGTTTCTTGTCGAGCATGATGCGGAGGTTTTGTTTGGCGGGTTCCAAAGTCAAAACTTCTTCCTCGCCATAGTCGAAAACGAAGTTGGGGTTGGTGGAATAGACGGTGCCGTTATTGTCGCTCTTGTGTTTCATGGATGGTGTCGTTGGTTGAAGATATGGTATCAAAGACAAACTTCAAGTTATTGTCAATCATTCGGTTGTTGTATTCTTCAAGGTAACTGTAAAGTCTTTCGAAAATGTCAGGGCATTGCAGGCGGCCAAAGAGATTGTCATCCAACATCGGGTCGAGGTGAGGCTTATAGATGCCATATGGTTGCCGACCGTCGCTTTGAACGAGATAGGTGCCGTCGCAATATTGGTAGGTGAGGTTGAAATAGCTGATGAAGGTCTGTTGGGTGCTGTCGCTGAACAGGTTACGGCCAAAGCAGAACATTGTGTCATTGACGTTTAAGGCAGAGAGGATGGACGGTCCGAGGTCGATTTGTTGTGCGATTTCTTCACAGCGTTGTGTTTCAATGCGTTCAGGCCAGTAGAAAGCCAAGGGGATGGCGTACATGCCCCAAACGTTGCTGTATTCGGGTTGGAAATGTTCGCTGTTGGAAAAGTCGGAAGTGATGACAAACAGCGTGTTGTCGAACCACGGCATCTGTGAAGCACTGTTGAAGAAGTCGCGTAGGGCGCAATCGGTGTAATAGACGGTCTTCTCGAAACCGGTCCAATAGTAACTTTCCTCTGGGAAATGGAAGTCTTTCGGCACCTTGTAGGGATAGCGCGACGACAGCATGTAGATGGCCGTGGCGAAAGGCTCGTGGATGCGGCTCAAGGCATGGCTGGCATATTGCAGGAACGGCCCGTCGTAGATGCCCCAGCGGCCGTCATAGTCGGTATCGTCGCCATATTCGACGCGACCGAAGTAATTCTTGAAACCCGCACGGCGGGAGAATTGGTCGAAGCCCATTGCGCCGTTGCTGCCGCCGTGCATGAAGACGGTAGTATAGCCGTGTGTTTGCAGGTGTTGGGCGAAAGCATCGAAGTCATTGTCAGCATATTTCGAGTTGATGAAGTCGTCGTCCATTAGCGAGGGGATGCCAGCCAAGAGCGCGGGCAAGGCCTCTACGCTGCGGCGACTGTTCGAGCGTCCGTCGAAAGTGAGGCTTTGTGCCAAAAGCGAGTCCAAGAAAGGCGTAAGTTCAGAGCGGCGTTCGGGGTTGTAGTAGCCTATCATTTCCTGACCGATACCTTTCATGATGATGACAACGACATTCGAAGGCACGGTGTCAGTAACCAGGCTGTCGGCAACAAGGAAACGGTTGGCAGTCAGGTCGGTATGGATGAAGTCGTCTGAAATTTCAGCAAATTCGTGGTGCGGCTCGACGGGTTTCTCATGACTACTTAAGATACAAAACGGTGTGTTGAGTAGGATGGGGACGTTTTGCGGAGTAGTGTAGCGCAAAGTCATTTCCATGTCGATGTGGCGGGCTTTCAACTCGTTACGCCAGGCGAAAAGACTCAACACCAGCATGAGCAGTAGACTGACAATTTGCCGCAGTTGCCATCTTTTTACAATGTGATTTTCGTCTTCGCGAAGTCTGGTGTGAGTAGCTACTACATTGATAATCAGTACAGAAAGGATGTAAATCACAAGTAGATACCAATGGTCGAACAGCACTTGTCCCACCGTACCCCATGAGATTTCGTCGGAAGCGCGCAGCAGTTTCAGGAACTCAATGCTCAAATGCCGTCCGAAGAAGCGGAAGGTGATGATGTCGATGAAGTTGAGTAATATGGCTATTGCGTTGGTAATCACATAGATGAAGTCGAAAACCTGTTGCAGGAACTTGTTGAAGATTTTCCGCGAGGGGAAACAATAATAAAGGATAAGTGGCAGGTTAAGCACCACCGTGACGGCCAGGTCGAACCTCATGCCGTAGAAAAACAGGAACAAGGCCTCACCGAGTGAAGTCTGGTGGAAGAACTGCAAATTGAACAAGTAGAGCAGCCAGCGGCTGACGCTCAATGCCAAAAGACTCGCCAACAGCCTGTATACAAGCAGTATGGGTGGTGACGACAGCCATTCTTCTCTCTGTTTCTTGCGTGTTTGGTAGTTCATGCGATAGCTATTGCGGCGCAAATGTAGAGAAAAAAATCTATCTTTGCGCAAAATTTGACATTATGAGTATCCGCACATTCATCGCCCTGTTTCTCGCCTTGGCCGTTACGGGCCTCAAGGCGCAGGAGCATTTTCCGCAATATGGCAGCCCTTTGGACATCCCGATTTATCTATCTGCCACCTTTGGAGAGTTGCGTCCCAACCACCTTCATGCCGGCCTCGACATCAAGACGCAAGGTGTGGAAGGCAAGAAGGTGTATGCCGTGGCCGATGGCTATATCAGCCGTATTGGTGTGTCGCCCTACGGCTATGGTAATGTGCTGTATATCACGCATTACGATGGCTATACGAGCGTCTATGCCCACTTGCAGCGTTTCTCGGGCGAGATTGGGCGATATGTGAAGGACTACCAGTACAAGCACAAAACATTTGCCTCGCAAATCTATCCCGATGCCGACAAGTTCCCTATCAAGAAAGGTGATTTGATTGCTTATGCAGGTAACTCGGGCGGCTCTGGCGGACCTCACCTGCATTTTGAAATCCGCCATACCGTGAGCGAGAAACCCGTCAACCCAATGTATTTCGGCTACAAAATCGACGACAAAGTGAAGCCATTAATACAAGGTGTAGCGGTCTATCCTTTGGGCGACGAGTCGACACTTGAGGGCGGTATTAAGCCCATCTATTTCGACGTGACGGGTGACAATGGGAGCTATAGCCTGAAAGACAAGAACTTCGTTCGTGCCAACGGTGAAATTTCCTTCGGCATCCGCACCTTCGACCAAGTCGGCACTTCAACCAACAAAAATGGTCCATATCTTTACGAACTTTTTCTTGATGAAGAGTTGGCTTTCCAAGTGGAGGCCGACAGCTTCTCCTACAGCGAGCCACGCTATGTGAACAGCCTGCTCGACTATCGCCATTACAAGCAGAAGAAAACGAGCTATGTGCGCACCGAGACCGACCCGTTCAACAAACTTCAGATGATTGCCAAACGCAATGGCACGGTGACGGTGGCAGAGGGCGATACAGTGAAGGTCCGCTTCAAGATCAGCGATTATGCGGGTAACAGCTCCAGCATCCAGTTCAAGTTGGTGGGCACCGCGCCTGTTGAGGTGGAGCGTCCACAGCACCGCCGCAGCGAGTATTTCGTGAAGGCCGACGGCACGATGAATTCCGACATCACCAATGAGGATTTCAGTGTTTCGTTGGAACGCGGCACCCTCTTCCGCGACGAGTGGATTCCGACAGGTCAGCGCGATGAAAAAGGTTGCTGTTCACGCATTTACCGCTTTGGAATTGATGAGATGACCACCTTTAAGAACTACACTATCCGCATCCGCCCCAATGAGGAATGGGCCAGCCATCCCAAAATGTTCATCGCCTACATCGATGGCAGCGGCAAGGTGTCGTCGCTCGGCGGAAAGATGAAGAACGGCTGCATGGAAACCGAAACGCGCAACATGGGCGAGTTCACCATCAAAATCGACTCGGTGGCGCCGACGGTAAAGGCATCGAACTTCAAGGACGGTCAATCGGTGAGCAAATTGAGTTCGCTGCGCTTCAAAATCACCGATGACATGACGGGTATTGAGACTTACGACATCTATTTGGACGAAGTGTGGGTGCTCGGCAAATACGACGCCAAGAACGCCTTACTCTATTACGAGATTGATGAAAAAATGAAAGCAGGCACCAACAATGTGAAGGTGGTCGTCACCGATGGTGTGGGGAACAAAAAGACCTTGAATTTGAAGGTGGTGAGGTAAGATTTTTCCTTGATTTCTTTTTCAATTCATAAATTTCCTATTTTTGCATTGCCGTTTTGCCCGAAAAAGCCAAACGGCAGACATAATGGAAAGACGTTGAACTGACGTTTTATCTGCGGCTAACTGAACTTCGCAACTTCATTTCTATCCGCACGGTAAGGCAAGAGTTGACGTTCCATTGATTCGTATACACTGCTTTCAAGTATATATGAGCGTGGGCTTCAGCATTGCTTATCCTCGGATAGAAGGCAATGCGAAGGCCTAGTTAGCGGGATAGGCAATAGTTATGACTCCCGCGCTTTTCTTTTGTGTTTTAATGAGGATTGAATCAAGTTGGTGAAGGAGTCGACCAACAAAAGGAAATGAAATCACATTAAAACTAATCAATATGAATAATGATAAAACCACCTCATGCTTTGGGGCGGAATACATCAACCCAAACATCCACAAAGGAATATAGGGGATTGGTTTTGGAAAAAAAACCGAAAATTTCGATAAGAAATAGAAAATTTTCCGAAAAACAAACGATATTTTGGAAAGATTTCCGTATTTTTGCAGAAAATAAGCAAAGAAATGGAAAAAAATCCGAAAACAAATGAGAGATTGCCCGAGATTTTGGTTGCCAATGGGGACAAGAAATACTCTTATTATTTGTCAGCCTTGGTGAAGAAGGGGCAAATCAGGAGAATCGCGCCGAAGATTTATACTTCCAACCTGTTGGATTCGGACGAAAACATTGTGAAGAGAAACCTGCTTCTCATCTTGGGCAGGCTGTTTCCCGAAGCAGTAGTCAGCCATCGTTCGGCATTCGAGATGAGACCTACCGCAACAGGCGACTTTTTCCTGACCTACAAATACACCAAAAAAGTAAGGCTGCCAGGGGTGGTTGTCCATCTTTTGGAAGGCCCATCAGGACAGATGGAAGATACGCCTTTTGTCAATGGCTTGTTTATCGCTTGTCCCGAAAGGGCTTTCTTGGAAAACCTGCAAACTACTTATCAAAAAGGGGATGGAGCAAAGTGCTTGCCACAGTCCGACATCGAAGACCGACTGGAAAAGGTCATCAGAATCCACGGCGAGGCAGCCATCAATGCATTGCGAGACAAGGCTTGTGTGTTGGCAAAACGATTGGATATGGCGAGGGAATATGAGCGGTTGGATAAGATTGTCGGAGCATTGCTCTCCACTCGCGATGCCAAGGTGCTCACTTCGCCGTTGGCCGCGGCAAGGGTTTTCGGCGAGCCTTACGACCCGCATCGGTACGAATTGTTCCAAATCTTGTTTTCTGCCTTGAATTCCGACACATTTGCTGCTTATCCCGAAAACGAGGTATCTGGCATTGCCTATCGCAATTTCGCGTTTTTCGAGAGCTATTTCTCCAACTATATCGAAGGCACGGAGTTCACCCTTGAAGATGCCAGGCAAATCGTCGAGACCAACCAACCTTTGCCGTCGCGCAATGAAGATTCCCACGATGTTTTGGGTACCTTCTCCATTGTGTCAGACAGGAGAGAAATGTCACGGATTCCCGCTACCTCGGATGAATTGATGGATTTGTTACAAACTCGGCATAGGCTGTTGCTGTCAGCTCGACTTGAAAAACACCCTGGGCAGTTCAAAATGCAGAACAACCGTGCTGGTAATAGCTATTTTGTTGATTACGAGCTGGTCAGAGGAACGCTGAAAAAAGGATTCGATTTTTATCAAGCACTTCGTTCACCATTTGCTCGAGCGGTTTTCATGTTGTTCATGATCAGCGAAGTTCATCCTTTCGATGATGGAAATGGTCGCATGTCACGCATTATGATGAACGCAGAACTGACCCATGCTAGTGAAACCAAAATCCTGATTCCAACCGTGTTTCGGACGGATTATTTGGAGGCTTTGCGGAAACTGACACGTCAAGACGACCCAACGGTGCTTGTCAGAGCGATGGATAGGGTGCGACGTTTCAGCGCGACCCTGCAAGCGGACGATTTCGATGTCATGAAGCTTCAACTGGAGCGGGCCAATGCCTTCTCCGATTCCGAGGAGGATATTCTTAGGTTTTAGGCATTATTTCGGAAACGGCCGTCCAAACACCGCAGGAAATGGCGTCTCAAATTCCATGTCCTTGTCTTTCAAGGGATGATGGAAACAAAGGCGATAGGCGTGGAGGCACAAGCGACCTAATGAGTTGTCGCCATTGCCGTATTTCACGTCGCCAACTACGGGATGCCCTATGTCGGCCATGTGGACACGGATTTGGTTCTTGCGGCCTGTCTGCAAAGTCAGTTCCACTAACGAGTATTTTTTGGTGGTCATCAAGGTTTCATAGTAGGTCTGCGCAAACTTGCCGCCATTATCGGTAGGGCTGCTATAGGTGATGAACGCCTTGTTGTCCTTCAGCCACGACTCCACCTTACCTTCTTGTTGCTCCATCTCGCCGCACACGACGGCTACATAACGCCTATCGTAGACGATGTTTTTCCAGTCTTCCTCAAACATCAGCGCGACTTCCTTGCTTTTCGCAAACAACATCAGGCCGGAGGTGTCACGGTCGAGGCGGTGTATGGTGTGGGCGCGGCAACGTTGCTGTGTGGCGATGAAATACTGGTTCAAAATGCCTTGCGCCGTGTCCTTTTCCTTGGTGGGGCTGTTGGTTAGCAAACCTTCTTTCTTTTCGATGACCAAAAGGTACTTGTCCTCGTAGACGATTTTCAACTTGGGGTTCTGGAAGCGCTCACGGGCGGTGGGCTTGCCAATTTCGACGGTCATGCCATGCTGTAGGACAAAGTCGAACTGTGTGGTGCGCTCGCCGTCGACGCTTACAACCTTGTTGGCCAGCATACGTTTCACCTTGCTGCGGCTGATGCCATCCATTTTCTTCATCAGGAAATCCATCAGTTTCGTCTCTTCCGAAACATTGAATTTCAGCGGGTTGTCTTTGGAATGAGGTGCTCTATGTTTGTTGTCTTTCATCGAATCTTAAATCTTGAAATTTGAAATCTATAACTCTCAAACCTTGAAATTACCAATTCAGAATGGATCAGGCGCATCTGAAGTGATGGTTGGATAGGGCGTCATGCCCTCATCGTTGTTCATTTTTGAGCCGAAAACCATAGGACCGCTGTCGAATTGATTGTTGGGTCCAAGAGAGGTGAACTCGCTTTTGTCGAAGCCTTGCTCAAACTCCTCGAAACGAGCATATTGACCGACGAACTTGAGTTCCACCTCGCCCAATTTACCATTACGGTGTTTGGCGATGTCGATGATGCTGTAGCCTTTGGGCTTGTCGTCGGCATCGGCTTCGTTCTTGTAGTATTCGGGACGGTAGATGAACATCACCATGTCAGCGTCCTGCTCGATGGCGCCCGATTCGCGCAAGTCGGAAAGGATGGGTTTTTTCGAGCCAGGGCGTTGCTCCACGCTACGGCTCAACTGCGACAGCGCCAAAACAGGGATTTCCAACTCTTTAGCCAAACTCTTCAACGAACGCGAGATAGTGCTGATTTCTTGTTCACGGTTGAGGCCTTTGTCGCCGCCCTTGGCGGTCATCAGTTGCAGGTAGTCGATGAAGACCATTTGAATGTCATGCTGTTGCTTCAGTCGGCGGCACTTGGCGCGAAGTTCGAAGATAGAGAGTTGCGGTGTGTCATCGATGAAGATGGGCGCGTCGGTCAGCGGTGTGACTTTGGTGTTCAGTTGCTGCCACTCGTATTCTGCTAGGTCACCGCTACGCAGTTTGTCGGCGGTGAGGGAGGTCTCGGTCGAAATTAGACGGGTAACTAATTGAACAGAAGACATTTCCAACGAGAAGAACGCCACGGGACGGTTGAAGTTGACAGCCGCGTTGCGGGCCAAATTCAACGCAAAGGCAGTCTTACCCATACTGGGACGTGCGGCCAAGATGATGAGGTCGGACTTTTGCCAGCCTTGCGTAATACGGTCGAGTTCGGTGTAGCCCGACGGCACGCCACGCAGTTTGTCGTCGCTGTTCTTCGCGTTTTGTATTTCCTTGATGGCCTTGCTCACCAAGTCCTGCATCGAATCGTAGCTGCGGCGCAGGTTGTTCTCGCTGATTTGGAACAGGTTGTTCTCGGCCTTATCCAGCAAGTCGAACACGTCAGTAGTGTCCTCAAAAGCCTCGTGAATCATGTCGGATGAAATCAGAATCAGCTGACGCTGAATGTGTTTCTGCATGATGATACGGGCATGGTATTCGATGTTGGCCGCCGAAACGACGCGGTTGGTGAGTTTCGAGATATAATAAGCCCCACCGACCATTTCCAACTCGCCACGGAGTTTCAGCTCATTGGTAACTGTCAGAATGTCAATGGGTTCCGACTTTCCAAACAAGTCCTTGATGGCGGCGAAGATTTTCTGATGCTTATCGAGGTAGAACGCCTCGGGCGTGAGGATGTCAATGACCTCGTTGACGGCTTCCTTTTCAAGCATCAAGGCACCCAGCACGACCTCTTCCAAGTCGGTGGCTTGGGGTGGGATGCGGCCTTGATTGGCGAAGATTTGTTCAGGGGTCATCACATTGCGTCGGGCGACGTCGCCGAAGGGTCGGCGGGTGATTGTTGTATCGTTTGGCATAAAATGTTCGTATTTGAGAGGGCAAAATTACGAAATCTAATCCGCCCCAAAATGGCCGAGGCACAGAAGTTATCAACTACTTGAAAAAGTGTTGATAAGTTTTTGCAACCATCTCGTTTTCAGTGATTAAGTCTTCCTTAGCCTGTTGATAACCTATCAGGTCGCGGCTGGTTGCTTCGACCAATATTCGGCTGTGTTCAAACAACTTATAGTCCGGAAAAAGGGCCTCTGAAAGGCGTTGCAGGGTGAAGCCTTTTTTGATGGCTGGATGGTAAAAATCGGCATGTTGGAGCACATCGAAGAGGTTGAAGACCTTGTAACCTATCTCCTTGTTTTGGATGATTTCGTGTCGCAATAGGGCCGTGGTGAGGTTTTGTGGTGTGAAACACACAATCAGCTCATAATGAGAGAGTTTCTCTATCAAAATAGGAATGGTTTCCTTCCAGCGGCTGTGGTCTTCAAAACAATCCCAAACGAAACAACCTTCAGCAGCCACGTCATCCCTGCGTGGGCATGTGGGTGGCATGGGATCTATGGCTGCAATAGGTTCATGTACGCCTTGCAGTGCAAAAGCCAAAATCAACTCCTCGTAAGGCTTAGTTCCATCGATTTCAGGCACGGCGGGACGGTGCAAAAGCAGATTCAAATAAGCGATAGATTTAGGCTTCGGCTGCGGCGCAAGCAAGTAAAGTGTCTTGTAATCAATGTAGTACGAGTTGGTTTCCAAGGCTTCGATTTGGTGCGCTTCCAAAGAGTTGGGCTCTAACTGACGCAACATTTTTTCATTGGAATTGATGCCGTGAAAGTAGCATTGGAAAAGTTCTTCGTCATCTATCACCGTGGTGTAAAGGAAACTGTTTTTGGGTATCAGTTTCCAACAATGGCCTTGAAAATCACAGGGATAAGGATTATTGCACTGCGTTCCAATGTTGACCAAAGGCGAGTGGGGCAGGGCGACTACCTTCTTCAGCCGCTCCACATTCTTTGCCACAAAATCTTCCCGCTCCATCACATACTCCATCACCGACTCCAACTTGAACAGTTGTTTCACATCAATCGCACCATTTTTCACATAATCAGCGTTTAAGTACATGAGTTTGAAGTCGCTCAATGGTACTTGGCAACCGTGTAGAACATAGTATTGCAGCGCGGCATCATTATAATAGGTGTCGGAAAGGCGCAGGGAACTCTTCACTTCCACGGCCAACCATTTGTCGCCGTCGCGGACGAGCATGTCGAGCATGATGAGGGTGTCATTGTATTGGAACACAGCCTCATACATTACTTTGACTTCGGGGTTGGACAAGTTTTGCCAAGTCTCCGCTACCTTTTTTGGGAACTGTGACGGCGATGTAGGCGACATGTCGACACCGCCAGGAAAATAGTCGTGGGCTAGCATGCCAACATCTGTTCCGCGCTGGAACTTAGCTCGTTGCTCGATAGAGAGTTTGTCGCGAAGGTAAGGGTGCTTTTTCTGCATGTACAGCGCCTTCTCGCACTGCAAGCCCTTGATATAAGTCGATTTGGAAAGAATGTGCATGGTTAGTTGGTGTAGTCCACGCAGTCTTCGGTGATGAGCGGCAGGTAGTTGTAGCGCCGCATGAGTTGTGCGATAGCCAGCACGTCTTTCTGACAGTAGGTCTTGATGCGTTCCAAGTCGTTCTCTTGCCAATACACGTGTCCCACCTCGCTCCCGTTGATATCGTCTTTCGGCGTGGGGATCTCCAAAACGGCGCATAGCAGGTCCAAGGAGGTGTAGTTCTTGTAGTCGCCGAACTTCCAAAGCTCCATTGTATCGATGAATTGCGTCTCCCAAGGCTTTTTGCCCGCCACTTGCAGGATGCGTGGGATTCTGATGCCGTTGATGAGCATCCTTCGGGCGATGTAGGGGAAGTCAAACTCCTTGCCGTTGTGGGCGCAGAGTTGGGCGTCGGGATAGTCGTAAAAGCGGTCGAGCATCGTGGCAAACTCGGTCAGTAGGGCTTTCTCGTCATGGTCGCAGAAAGATTTCAGGCGGAAACGGCTGCCGTTGAAAAAACCGACTGATATACAGACGATTTTACCGAACTCGGCGTAGATGGCGGCGCGGTCGTAGAGGCTCTCGGGCGTGGCCTCATCGTCGCCCTTACCGATTTGCTCGGCCTTTTTGTCCCATAGTTTCTGCATCCGTTCATTCAGTTGGTCGTATGATTTTTCGTGCGAAACAGTCTCAATGTCGAGAAAGAGGATTCTGGAGAAATCTATCATATTAGTTGTCAGTTGTTTAGTTGTTCAGTTGTCATTGCGAGCGAAGCGTGGCAATCTAGGGTGTCAGTTATCTAATTTCTTGAAATTCAGTATATTTATTCGATGGCTCCACGGCTTTTATCTTCATGTCCGTTATATATGAATAAGGTGTGCCTTCGCCGCAGAGCAATGTGAAACGGTCGAGGTCTTTTTCCTCGCCTTCAACTTCAATGTGAACGCAGCCATCGGCACGGTCGTTCTCCACATAGCCAACCACGTTACATTGCAAGCCGTAACGATGTACATAACGTCGGAAACCTACATTGAACACCCGCCCGTAAATCCTTATGTCGTAGGCTTTTGTCATAATGCAAACTTGATACCTGGCACCAGTTTCAAGGCATCATAAACAGCGTTCATCTGCTCTTGGCTGTCGAGGTCTATGTTGTAGGTATAGGTGATGTAATTGCCTTTGGTGCTGCTTCTTACGCTGACAAAACTATGCACGACCTTGCACTTGCTAAATACTTGGCTGATGCTGGCTCTGCTTTCGTCAACGGGGACACTGGCTGCCACGATGACTTTGATGTCGAAGTTTTGCGGAAAGATGAGTTTTTCTTTTGCTTCAGGCTCTGTCATGGTGGGCTTTATTTGTTTTTCACATAATCATTCATTTTGGCCTTGCCCCAAATCAACTCCATGATTTTCAGCGACTCCTGCACGTCCATGCTGCCACGAGCTTCGAGGTTGCGCTGGATGAAGACGCAGTCGGTGAGTTCGGCGTTGTCACAGACGATATCGCGGGCGAGGGCATCGCAAGTGGGCGCACCACAAATGCCGCAGTCGGTCTGGGGCAGTCGGGCGCGGTATTCGTCGATTTTCTTCATCTTCTCCAAGGCGACGGCGATGTTGTCGTCCAACACGAGCATGGAACGCGGCTTGATTTCGCCAACTTTCATGTGGCGCATGAGGTAGTTGCGTTCTTCTTCTAACTCGTGGTCCTTGGTCTGTTCGCCCTTGCGTTCACGGTCGGCGATTTTTCTCGCACGACCAAACACGCGTTCGCACATCAGGAAACGGTTGTCGCAGGTCAGGATGCCACCAGGACAGCTTTGGTCGCAGGCACGCAATTCAAGGAAGTCGACATTTTCAATCTCCTCGTTCTCAACCTTTTCCAAAAACTCGATGACATTGTGGATTTCGTCGATGGAGTAGGAGTGTTGCGCGTCAGAGAGGCGGCGTTCGCCGTTGGTCAATGAGGTCAGTACGCCGTCGGCTGAAAGTTGCGAAACGGGCAGTTTCTGTTCTTTGTAGCCGTGTCCCTGTTTCTTGATTTCCTTGTAGACGCGGTTGTAGAGTGAGTCCATGTTGATGACGCCGTCGACGAGCGACTTCTCTTCACCCACAGGGCTCTTCACGGCCGCAATTTTGGCTGCGCAAGGCGTGATATAGAAGATGCCGATTTGCTCCTCCTGCACCTCCATATCCTGCTTGAGTTTGCGACGGATGTACATCGCCGTGATGTCGATGGGTGCCCGCAAGGGGATGAGGTTCTCGGTCAGGCCGGGGAACTTCACCTGAATGAGGCGCACGATGGCCGGACAGAAAGTCGAGATGAGTGGCTTGATGTCAGGGTTCTCGGCGGCGTATTTCTTTTTGGCAGCCGTATATACGGGTATGGACGACTCCGCTTCGATGACGTGGGTGAAGCCGATTTCCTTGAGGATGCCGTAGATGCGCGACACGGTGATGTCGTTTGGGAATTGCCCAAAGAAAACGGCAGGCACGAGGGCCACACGGACGGGGAAATTGAAGATGTCCTCAAAGTCGTCCTGTTCGATATAGATGGCATGGGTCGGGCATACCTTGAAACAGTTGCCGCAGTCGATGCAGCGGTCGGGGAGGAGCACGGCCTTGCCATCACGTACACGCAACGCCTCGGTGGGACAGATCTTCATGCAATGTGAGCAGCCGATGCAAGTGTCTTCATCGATTTTCAGGGCGTGAAAAAACGGGGTCTTTTCCATAGTTGTCAGTTATCAGTTGTTCAGTTATTCAGTTGTTTAGCTGACGCGGAGCGTCATACAAAATTAACCTCCATCTCAACGGTCGTTCCCACACCCACGGTGGACTGCACGTTGAGTTTGTCGACGTTCTTCTGTATGTTAGGCAGACCCATTCCCGCGCCAAAGCCCATGTTGCGGACCTCGGGCGAGGCGGTGGAGTTGCCTTCCTGCATGGCCCAGGCGATGTCGGGGATGCCTGGACCCTTGTCGACTACCTTCAGGCTAATTTTGTCGGGTTCGATGTCGGCGTAGATCATGCCGCCGTAGGCGTGGGCAATGGCGTTCACCTCGGCTTCGTATAGCGCGACGACCACCCGCTTCACAATCTGTGGGTTCACGTTGAGCTGCTTCAAGGTCTTCTTGATGGCGCTCGATGCGGCTCCGGCGTTCACAAAGTCCGCTTCATATACTTGGTATTCTAGATGCATGGCGTTCGTTTTTGGTTTGACATCAGAAAATGGGTTGCATACCCGCCTTGAAGAGCAGTCCGCAGGCCTTGAACATGGAGAAGTCGCTTTCCATGACCACCATGCCCTCGTCCTCGGCTTCCTCGATCATCTCCTCTGTGGCCTTTTTCCGCCTGACGAGGACGATGATGTCGAGGTTGCCCATCTCGCAGGTGCGGATGGTCTGCATGTTGCAGAGTCCGGTCAAAATAACTGGGTTGTAATCGCCCAAGGTGAGCACGTCGCTCATCAGGTCGGAAGCGAAGGCGGTCTCGTGTTCTTCGTCGAGGCGTTCCTGGCCGCAAAGCACCTTGGCGTTCAAAAGTTCTGAAATCTCTCTGAGTTTCATTGTATTGTTGAGTTGTTGTTTGATTATTCAGCCGCAAAAGTAAGAAAAAAACTACAAATCCACTTTGCCTTTCCGATTTCTTTGTAAATTTGCGGCGGTTCTTATGGCGGATTTTGTGCCGCCGACATATTTGAACACGAAGCGTTATGCTCGTCTTGTAGTTAGAAACGTGAGAAATTTCGCAGGCAAGAGAGTATAGTGGTTCGCGCATTATGCGTGGGCTGTTATAGTTATATCTTCCTGCAAAGGTAATTCTCACGACCTCTAACTAAAGATGTGGTATATCAGTGCCACGCTTCTTTTGTATAATCTATCCTTTGAGGTGCTGGAAAGGAAAATTAAAGGTTGCGCCCGACACGGATTCTAGGGTTATAGAAATGAAAAAACTCTTTATGTGTTTCATTTTGATGTTAGTTCCTTTATTTATCATTGCACAAGTAACATCACCGTATAAAGAACAGTTTAAGACAAATGACACCAATGGACCTATGGGAGAGTGTCTTTTCCCAATTCAGGAAGATGGAAATGTTACATATCAAGAAGTGATAGAAATAGATTACACAAAGTCCGAATTAAAAGAGATGACAATAGAGTTCTTTAATACTTTAGACAAAGAGGATGAGTATGATGTTAGGACAATACAAACCGAGAATGAGTCGCATTATGATTTCGATGTTAACATTGCATCAGGGAGATGCCGCCAAGACGCTGGTTTTGTTTCATGGATGCGGGATATTAGCACTGTTCGTTCTCATGTGAAATTAGAATTCAAAGAAGGACGTTTCCGTTACACTGTGGTATTGTATGAAACAAACCGACAAACCATTCGAGGTGAAGCCAAGTCAGACGGTCAACCGAACAAACTCCATTGGCAAAGAGTCAATAGTTTGACTAAAGAAAGGAATGAGTATAGAAATGGAAGTAAAAAATATAAGGAATATGACGCACAGATAATACTGGAAAACGAGTGGTATCAGAAAGAGTACGAGGCGGTACAGAAATTTCTTCAACGATTAGCTTCTTATCCTGAAGAAGTACGACAAACAAACGCCGAAGCTGACTTCTGACAAATATTCGTATATTATTTTATGGATTCGTTCTCTGTCCTTTTCAGATTTTCAATCACAAATTATTTTCAATGCGAAACAGAAAATACAGCAAGAGGGCGCGATATGATTGTCGCGCCTTCTCTATTGTTTCATCTCCAAAAATACGACCTCACAGCAACATCGTCATATACACTGGCAATAGCAAAGTGTTTCCGCCGTTTTGCAGGTCTTTCGTGTAAATCATAACTGGGTGGTCAATGCGCGACGAATAATTCTTGCAAAAAGCATCTAACGAAGCGTGAGTCTTATATCCCGACGATTTGACCTCGATAGGTACGAGTTTGTTACCACGTGAAAGCAGAAAGTCAATCTCGTAATTATGGGTGTCGTCCCTGGGCCAAGTGTAGTAGAATAGTTTGTTGCCCGAAGCCGCTAGCATCTGCGCTATCACATTTTCATAGACATAACCGAGGTTGGTGTTGAGTTTGTCATTCAGCAGTTTCTGATAGATGACATTTTCGGTATAGTCCTTGTCCCAAAAGGCAAGGGTGACAAACAATCCCGTATCGGCACAAAAAACCTTGAATTTCGAAAAGTCTTTTGTCAACGACATGCCCACGTTAGGGTCGTTGGAATGATATGAAAAAAGGGTTGTCTTGCTGTCTTCAAGGTCTTTCAGAAACTCCAGCATCTTGGCTTCGTCCACATCACCAAGCACGGCATACGGCTTGTAGCGGTTGCTCGTCTGGTTCAATTGTGACGGAATATTCATAAAGAGCGTTTCCAAGCGTCCCGTAGAATCAAGTTTTTGAAAATCATCTTGATAAATATTGATAATACCACGCTTAGCAAGATCCACCATGCTGAAATTGTTCGTTTCAAGATAGGCTTCTACCGCCTGTGGCATACCTCCCACAAGCATATAAAGTCTGAAATCTCGCATTTTCTCGCGGTGTGCTTTGTAGAGAGGAAGCCTCTGCTCATAAAATGAGCGTAGCAGAGGAACCGTGGCCTCGTCATCCAATGCCCAACGGAACTCCTCAAAATCCATTGGATAGAGCGTGACACGCTCCTCCTCGCTTGGAAGTGTGATATCTTTTGTGTTCTTCTTGATACTGATGAGCGAGCCTGTCTCAATATAGTCGTAGCGACCGTCCTTGACCAGGTACTTGATGGCCTGGCGGGCATTGGGGCATTTCTGCACCTCGTCGAAAATGATGACCGACTTGCGTTTTTGCAGGACCACATTATATATGGATTGAAGTTGCAGAAAGATGAAATCCTTGTTCATCAGATTGTCGAACAATGACTTCACCTCTTCGGATGCCTCGTTGAAGTCGATGAGTATGTATGATTCGTACTCGTTTTTGGCAAACTGCTCTACAAGAGTCGATTTGCCGACACGTCGTGCGCCTTCAATCAGGATAGCGGCCTTGCCATTTTGAACACGCTTCCATTCGAGAAGTCGGTCATATAGTTTGCGCTTGAAAACCCGTTCCATTTTTGAAAATGTATATCTGATTTTGAGCGCAAAATTAGGCTTTTAATTTGATTTACGCAAATCTTTTTGGCCAATTTATCCGAAAATACGCAAATCTTTTGTGTCGATTTATCCAAAAATACGCAAATCTTTCGGGCTAATCGTTATAATGTATCTCCTCCAAATTCTCCTGAATCATCTCCTTCAGGTATTTCATGATACTAACGTCGGTCATGGACATACCGTCAAGGGCTTCCTTGATTTCGTCGGTGTCGAAGACAAACTCGCCGTCGTCGGTGATATGCTTGTAGATGAAATGGATGTCCTCGTGGGCCGAAAACAGCATCACCAGCGAGCCAGCTAAGTCACCCATCGGCGGACGGTCAAGGTGGTCGTGCTGGAACCAGAAGTTCAAAACGGTGCCTTTCCCGACCTCGCTTTCAATCTTCATGCCGCCACCAGCGTTCTCGGTATTCATCTTGATGAGCGGCAAGCCTAAACCCACCTTACGCGTGGTGCGTGAAGTCGTCCAAGGGTCGGTCACTTTGGCCAAAAACTCAGGAGTCATGCCCTTGCCGTTGTCCTTGATGGTGAAGGCGTATATGTTGTCTTTCAGGCTGTCGCGGATGGTCAGCTCGACGAGGGTGGAGTTGGCCGCCGTCGAGTTTTCCATCAGGTCATACACATGCATGGATAATTCTTTCATGGTCGTTTATCCGTATAAAAGTTGTAGTTTTTCCTTGGGTTCAGTGTCGATATAGCGTCCGTCCTCGCCGTGGAGGGTCTTGCGGAACTCGTCGAAGGTCTTGTCGTACATGTGCAGCACGCAATGCACCTCGCCGATGATGTGGAGGAAGTGCGCATCGCTGCTCTTGGTGAAGGTAAATTTCTTCAAGTAGGCGTATTTCTTCAGGAAATCGGGCTTGGTGACGTGCTTCGAGATTTCCAAAGCGTCCGCCTTGATGTCGGGCGGGATGAAGCCCAACTGGCTGATGAGGCTGCTCGCCGGCTTGTTGACGTGGGCGGGTACAAACAGTCCGCCTATCTCATGCACCTTATCATATAGTTGGTCCAAATCTGCATCGAGTGCCGACCACAGCAGCCATTCCTCGTCGCCCACCACTTCCTCGTTCTCGTCGACGATGAGTTGATAGCCAAACTTCTCCTCATCCAAAGGGATGTGGGGGAGATGCTCATCGAGGAACTCCTGAAACTGGTCCAATTGCTCGTCAGTCTCAAAGTAGGCGAGGGCGTGGGCTTCTTCCTGCGTGGTGATTTCTACGCCGCCGATGACGAGGATGCCGTTCTCGCGTCCAATTTTCTGGGTCACTTTCACTTGACGTGTGGTGTTGTGGTCACAGATGGCGATGACGTCCAAGTGGAGCTTCTTGGCCTGCTCGATGATGGCGGAGGGGCTCATATAGAGGTCGCCGCACGGCGAGAGCACCGTGTGCATGTGGAGGTCGGCTCTATATGATTGTAATTCCATAATAATGTGCTGGTAGAGACGCAAAATTTTGCGTCTCTACAATGCGCAATTATTTATTGTTTAACAAATTATACACCAATCCAGCAATTTCGTATGTGGGCAGCGAGGTCTGCAAAATGGGCAGGTCTTCGTCGTTGCTCTGCTCGATGGTCTCGTCGTTGGGCATGAGGTTCTTCACGAGGATGATGCAGGCCAATTCCTTCAGCGAGGCCACGGCCATCACGTTCTTGTGGGTTTGCAGGGTAATCCAGATGTTGCCTTCCATGGCGTTGCCCATCACGTCGCTCAAAAGGTCGCTGATGTAGCAGCCATCTATTTCTCTGTCAAGGCCATTCGCGCCCGAAAGGACCTTCAGATTGAGTTTTTCGACTAATTCTTGTACTTTCATTGTCTTATGTGTTTTGATTTTGAATTCTTGTTGAATTAAAGTCTGCAAATGTAGAAAAAAAACAGACAGAATAAAAAAATCGCACTCCGAAAAGTGCGATTTTTATGGAAAACCTTTTGTCCCAAAATGTTACCACACCACTTCCAACTCAATACCCACACCCCAAGGCGAGGGATTGTTGGCCTTTGTGCCAAGAATCGGGTCGTCTTTGGTTAGGATGGGCGACAGGCGATAATTGCCGTAAACACCAACGTTCAAGATATTGGCAATGCAGTAACTGATGCGCGTGGTGGCACCATATTCGAAACGGTTCATGGCTTTGGCTCCACTCATATAGGTTACGACCTTATCATTATACGGTTGTGGATTAAGGGTATTGCCATCATCGTCAGTCCAGTTGATGTTTTCAACGAGCATGATGTTGCGCGTGGCATTGATGCCGCCGTATGCACCCAAATCCCAATTCAAACCTATCCTACGGAAAGCGATGCGTTGGAACAATTCTCCACGCACTTGGAAATTTCTCATGGAAATATTGCCTTTCAAAAGGTCTAGTTCGCCGTCTTGATTGCGGCAAATGAATTCGTTCCAGCCAAGGCCAAGACCCATACCTATTTTATATGTCTTGCCATACATCTTGCGCATACCGAAACCGAAATGGACATTGAAGCCATTCCATTGCTTGTTGGAGAAAGGATGGTCCAACTGAACGAATACCGATGTTTGCCAGCCTTCTTTTTTCACCTTCTTAAATGTGCCATTTTGACTGTTGCGATTGTTGGTCAGCAAATTGATGTCGCCGCCCATGCCCATGATGGGGCAGGAATCGTAGAAACCATTGTAACTCACATTGAGTTTTTTGCCCTGACCAAAGTCCCTGTTTGCCAATTTGATGCCTGTTGTATCAGGATAGGTTTTGTAATAACCGAGCAATACGCCATCAGCACCCTCCACATTGATGAAGACATCCTGGCTCTCAAGGACTTTCGGAATGTTGATGGTTACACCATCCTTTTCTTGAACAAGAATGAACGAGCGCTCGGCAGGTTTCAACTCGCCAGTGAAATAGGCGGCTTGAGGTACGCCGTAGCCATAGGCATAGTCGAAGTAAGGGTAGAGGTCGGCAGACTTCTCAATTTCGGCTTTCATCTGAAGAGCGGTCAGGTCACGCTTGGTTTGCCAGGCGCAAGCTGCAAAACCAGCGACCAATGGGCTGGAGAATGAAGTGCCGGAAGCATAGGTAAAGCTACCGCTTGGATTGGCGACTTCGGCATTGCCAAAAGCTACCACGTTGGGTTTGAGGCGCTTGTCAGTAGTGGGGCCGTAAGAGCTGAAGCTGATGTGTTGGTAGTTATTCAAATCGTTTACGATGCCTCCCACGGTGAGCACGTTCTCTGCATCGGCAGGCGTGATGATGGTCATCCAGCGCTTGTCGTCGCCCTCGTTACCAGCGGAATTGCAAATCAAAATGCCTTTCTCGACGGCTTTTTGGGCGGCTTTGGCCACATACGAAGTGCCGTCCATGTCCTTGGTCCAGTGGCGATCCTTACCATAACCCAACGAACTGTTTATGATGTCGGCACCGTTCTTGTCGGCCCACTCGGCACCTTGTGCCCACCAGACTTCTTCCCTGAAAGGCTCAGCATCAATTTCGGTGCGAGCCAGTATAAACTCAGCGCCAGTAGCCAAACCCATCTTCTGGCCTTCGTCGTTGATGCCTGCAATGCAACTCAGCACCATCGTGCCGTGGGTGCTCCAGCCATAAACGTCCTCGATTTTATTCGGGAAGTTGTATGTCGTCAAAATCTGGTGGTTGTCGCGCAGGTGCTTGAAAGCGGGGTGTTTGTCGACTTTCGGGAAACCGCCATCCATCACGCAAATGCGCAGACCTTTTCCGTTGATGCCTTTGTCGAGGAAATACTGTCCACCAAAGCGCTTCAATTGATTGGTAAGGATGTCCACGGGTTGATTGTTGTCGTCATTGCGAGGAGGAACGACGAAGCAATCCACGCTTGTCGATTCTGGATTGCTTCGCTGCGCTCGCAATGACGCAAGCGTCGAATTGGAGACGATTTCCTGCACCCGTGCCACGAAAGGCAGTTGCGCAATCAGGGCAGCATTGTCGTCGGTAGCCTCAACACCCACAGCGTTAAGCCAGCGCGACTCGCCGAAAACCTCAGTAGAATAGGCGTTTACTGCGTTCACATAGTTGTCGTTCAGTGGGTAGTTGCTGATGTCGTAAAGGTCGGCACCGCAACGCTTGTAGCGTTCGATGGCCTTGGCATCGAAGTAGGAGTAAGGGTCGAATTGGGTGTCGTTTTTGTCGGTGAAGAACACCCAAAAACACTTTTCTTGAGCCATTGCCACGGTCGAAATGAGGGCAAAAACGGCAAGGATGAAATTTTTTCGCATATTTTTTGAAATTTGCGGCAAAGGTATGGTTTTATTTTCTAATTTTGTCAGCGAATAACACATAAAGAAATATGCCTATGGAAAAAAATCTTACCAAAGAAAAATTTGAAATCTTCATGATGCTTTGTGCTGCGGGCATCGACGGTAACATTTCCATGAACGAACTAGAACGTATTTGCTTGCAGTTCGATGAAAAGAGCTACAACGAAGTGTTCGAGTCCTGGAAGTCGATGACCAGCCCGGCATGGTTGAGTTTCTTCAAGGAGCACAAAGATGAGTTCCTGAAGACCCAGGAAGAAAAAGTCGCTTTCATGGCCGACATCAACGACATTGTTGCAGCCCAAGAAGGCGAGGTCAACCTCAAGGAGAAGAACTTCATGAAGGTGCTCGAAATGTTGATCAACGACGAGCTCTAAAAAGCTATAGTCTATTGAAAATCAAAAGTTTCACGTCGGGTTTACACCTGACGTGGAACTTTTTTTGGTATAAAAACGCCCCGTTTTCTAAATTAGAACGATTCTAATTTACAGTTAGCACATCTTCAATTTGTTTTATAATTTTGATTTTCAGCGTTTTGAATAAATCCAGATGACTGCTAAAAAGTTGCTTCATTATTTGGAATGAGCGGATAATTTCCCTATTTTTGCAGCGTTTTTCAAGAGGTATGCCCTTTTGAGGGACAACGAGAGAATCAAACTCAATAAATAACCATAAAAAATTTCATTCTATGGCAAAAGTTAAGTCTTTAGCAGAACTGAAAGCTATGAGAGAAAAGCTTCAGTCGAAACTTGACCTTCGCGAAAAGAGCAACGACCCTGACTCTTTGGTGCAAATTAAGGTCGCAATGGCCACCTGCGGTATCGCTGCTGGTGCAAAACAAGTTATGGAACACATGATGGAGAAGGCCGACGAGCTGAAGCTCGGCATCGTCTTCACCCAGACCGGCTGCATGGGCTACTGCCACGCCGAGCCGACCATCGAGGTGAAGTGCCCTGGCAAGGACCCGATCGTCTTCGGTCATGTCGACAACAACCGCGCTGACGAAATCCTCACCAAGTATGTGATGAACAACGAAATGGTCGAGGGCGTTATTCCCGTGAACTACGAAACTATCTAATAACCCTTAATTCGGAGGAATTTATATGGCAAAAATCAAGATGCACGTGCTCGTCTGCGGCGGTACTGGCTGCCAGGCTTCGGCAAGTGCTCAAATCATCAAGAACTTCGAGGACATTCTGGCCGCGAAGGGCTTGCAGGATGAAGTTCAGGTGGTCAGGACGGGTTGCTTCGGCTTTTGCGAGAAGGGCCCCATCGTCAAGATCATGCCTGACAACACTTTCTACACTCAGGTGAAGCCTGAAGACGTCGAGAAGATCATCAACGAGCACATCATCAAGGGCCGTAAGGTCACCGATTTGCTCTACATGGATCCCGAGAACAAGGAACACGTTGCCGACTCGAAGCACATGGGCTTCTATCGTAAGCAACTGCGTATCGCTTTGCGTAACTGCGGTTTCATCAACCCCGAAAACATCGACGAGTGCATCTCGCGCGGCGGTTATGAAGCTCTGGGTAAGGTTCTGTCAGAGATGACCCCCGCCCAGGTGGTCGACGAAATCACCAAGTCAGGCCTCCGTGGTCGTGGCGGTGCTGGTTTCCCGACCGGCGTGAAATGGGGTCTCTGCGCAAAGAACAAGTGCGATGAGATGTACGTCATCTGCAACGCCGACGAAGGCGACCCGGGTGCGTTCATGGACCGTTCCATCATGGAAGGTGACCCGCACAGCATCGTCGAGGCTATGGCCATCTGCGGCTATGCCATCGGCGCCACCCACGGTTTGGTTTACATTCGTGCTGAGTACCCGCTGGCTATCCACCGCCTGCAAGTTGCCATCGCCCAGGCCCGCGAATATGGTCTGCTCGGCAACAACATCCTCGGTACCGACTTCAGCTTCGACATCGAGCTCCGTTACGGCGCTGGTGCTTTCGTCTGCGGTGAAGAGACCGCTCTGATCCACTCGATGGAAGGCAAGCGCGGTGAACCCACTCTGAAACCCCCGTTCCCGGCTGTCAGCGGCTACATGGCCAAGCCGTCCAACGTGAATAACGTGGAGACCTTCGCCAACATCCCGATCATCATCACTAAGGGTGCCGACTGGTTTGCCAGCATCGGCTCCGAGAAGTCGAAGGGCACGAAGGTGTTCGCTCTGGCCGGTCAGATCAACAATGTCGGTCTGATTGAGGTCCCGATGGGCACCACGCTGCGCGACATCATTTATGAAATCGGTGGTGGCATCAAGGGTGGCCGTAAGTTCAAGGCCGTCCAGACCGGTGGTCCTTCAGGCGGCTGCTTGACGGAGAAACACTTAGACACTGCTATCGACTATGAAAGCCTTGCCGCTGCTGGCTCCATGATGGGCTCTGGCGGTATGGTGGTCATGGACGAGACCTCCTGCATGGTGGCCATCGCCAAGTTCTACTTGGAGTTCACCTGCGAAGAGAGCTGCGGTAAGTGCTCGCCCTGCCGTATCGGTAACAAGCGTATGCTCGAAATCCTCACCAAGATCACGGAAGGCAACGGCACCATGGAAGACCTCCAGGAGCTCCGTAACCTCGCCGCTGTGATTAAGGACACCGCCCTCTGCGGTCTGGGTCAGACCTCACCGAACCCGGTGCTTTCTACCCTCGACAACTTCTGGGATGAGTATGTTGAGCACGTCGTTGACAAGAAATGCCGCGCTGGCGTCTGCAAGAAGCTCATGAGCTACGTGATCGACAAGGAAGTTTGTATCGGTTGCGGCAAGTGCGCCAAGAACTGCCCGGCTGAAGCCATCTCGAAGACCGACTACATCGCTCCTGGCCACAAGCTGCCGTCGATGGTGATCGACTCCACCAAGTGCATCAAGTGCGGTGCCTGTATCAGCGGTTGTAAGTTCAATGCCATTTCTGTCAAATAAAATAGAGGAGGAGACATATTATGATTAATGTAACAATTGATAACAAACAGATCCAGGTCCCGGAAGGCACTACTATCCTGAAAGCCGCCCGCATGGCTGGTATCCATATTCCTACCCTTTGCTATTTTGAACTGGCAGGAATGAAATTCGAAAACAAACCCGGTGGCTGCCGCGTTTGCGTCGTCGAAGTAGTGAAAGACTTCAACGGCCGTCCGCGTCGTAACCTGG
>Ga0310786_10000245_pt1 | contig 91362 bp, 74 predicted proteins | sample AusTroGonzalo_MG_FD_203881 | JGI IMG/M metagenome (GOLD analysis project Ga0310786, IMG submission 203881) | Bovine rumen microbial communities from tropical cattle in Woodstock, Queensland, Australia - Gonzalo_03 (v2) (version 2) | ecosystem: Host-associated > Mammals > Digestive system >... | reverse complement strand
CCGGCTACCGGAGCTATCGCCCGAACGATGACCAATATCAACAACGGCGGCAAGACACCTGTGGCAGGTTTGATTCATGCTGTGGTGCTGCTTTTGGTGTTGCTTTTGTTGGGACAACTCGTGGGATTGATTCCTATGCCTTGTCTGGCCGCTGTGCTTATCATGGTGGCATATAATATGAGCGGTTGGCGCACCTTCAGGATGCTCGCTAAGAACCCTAAGTCAGACTTTGCAGTGCTTATCGTGACTTTCCTTCTGACGGTGATTTTCGACTTGACAATCGCAATAGAACTTGGCCTTATCGCATCAATAGCATTGTTCTTGAAACGTACCAACGAAGCTACTGTTATCAGGTCGTTTACCAATGAAATTGACCCGAGCGACAACACTGATGTGGCAATGAGTAGTGAAGAGAAACTGCACATCCCAGAAGGTGTTGAGGTTTATGAGATTGACGGACCATATTTCTTCGGCATCGCCAATAAATTCGATGAGATTGATAAGTCGGTGATAGGCAAGGAAAACAAGGTTCGAATCATAAGAATGAGGAAAGTCTCGTTTATTGATAGTACTGGCATTCACAATCTGGAGTTGCTTTGTGACACTTGCAAGCAGCGTGGCATGATAGTGGTGTTGTCGGGTGTCAACGTGCATGTGAGAGCAACGTTGGAGAAGGCCGGCACCATAAAGAAGCTCGGTGATGAGAACGTTTGCTCGCACATCAACTTCGCGCTGAAGAGGGCAGAGGAGATAGTTGGGAGTTGTTAGTTAGGAATCGAAAATTGTTTATTTTAATAGGGACACATCATATATGTGTCCTTTTTTATTTTTAAAAAATATTTATTAATTATGTCTTGCACCATTCGAAAATAATCCGTAAATTTGCGGGCAAATTTTTTATAATTAGGTGATTTGAATTAAAATTAAACAAATTAAACATAAATGGCTATGAATAAGCAGATTACATTGGAGCAGGCCGTTGAGAAAGTTCACGACGGCATGACAATTATGTTCGGCGGATTCCTCGGAGTGGGAAGCGCAGTGCAGATCATCGACAAAATCGTCGAGAAGGGCGTTAAAGATTTAACCATCATCGCTAACGACACCGCTTACGACAACATCGCCCACGGCAAACTCGTTGCCAACCATCAGGTGAAGAAGGCAATCGTGTCGCACACAGGTACCAACAAAGAGACTGCAGCACAGAAGAACGCTGGCACCCTTGAGGTTGAATACGTTCCACAGGGCACATTGGCAGAGCGCATCAGAGCCTACGGCGCAGGCCTCGGCGGAGTCCTCACCCCAACAGGTCTCGGCACCATCATGCAGGATGGTAAGCAGATTGTGAAAGTCGACGGTAAGGATTACCTCCTTGAGAAGCCACTGAAGGCCGACATCGCTTTCTTGCGCGCTAACATCGTCGATGAGTTCGGTAACATGGTGTTCCTCGGAACAACCAACAACTTCAACCCATTGATGGCAACAGCAGCAGACTACGTTGTTGTTGAGGCCGAAAAACTCGTGAAAGTGGGAGAGATCAAGCCGGAATGCGTACACGCTTCGGGAATTTACGTTGATGCTATCTATGTCGAAAAATAGGTTATAGGTTATAGGTTATTGAAATTTTAGATTTTGATATGGAAAAAGAATATAGATCATTATTGAGACTCCGTATGAGTGCTAAGGATGCTCACTACGGCGGAAATCTGGTTGACGGCGCTCACATGGTTCATCTTTTTGGCGACGTTGCAACGGAATTGTTGATTATGACAGACGGCGACGAAGGCCTGTTCTGCGCTTACGATAACATCGAGTTCCTCGCTCCGGTTTATGCCGGCGACTATATCGAGGCAGAGGGTTGGGTTACCAAGATCGGCAACACCTCACGTAAGATGGAGTTCGTGGCACGTAAGGTCATCGCTCCGCGTCCAGATATTTCTGATTCGGCGGCCGACGTGCTCGCAGAGCCAATCATCGTGGCACGCGCAAGCGGAACATGTGTGGTGAAGAAAGAATGCCAGAGAATTCAACGCTAAAACATTCGAGACATGGATAAACTGATAATCACAGCTGCTATCTGCGGCGCAGAAGTAACAAAAGAACAGAATCCTAATGTTCCTTATACCGTTGAGGAGATAGTCCGCGAGGCAAAGTCGGCTGTCGACGCCGGCGCCGCCATCGTGCACTTGCACGTCCGTTGGGACGACGGTACACCTACACAGGACCGCGGCCGTTTCCAGGAGTGCGAAGAGGCTATCCTCAAGGTTTGTCCTAACGTGATCTTGATCCCTTCGACTGGCGGCGCCGTCGGTATGACACCTGACGAGAGACTTCAGTCGACCGATACCAACCCACGTCCGGAGATGGCAACCCTCGACTGCGGAACATGCAACTTCGGCGATGAGATCTTCGACAACACCATGCCAACGATGCGCGCCTTCGGCAAACGCATGATCGAGCGCGGCATCAAGCCGGAATACGAATGCTTTGAGATGGGTCACCTCGACACTATTCTCACCATGGCACGCAAGGGCGAAGTTCCGGGCGCACCGATGCAGTTTAACTTTGTGCTTGGCGTTCCTGGCTGCACACCTGCAACAGTGGCAAACCTCTGCTGGCTCGTTAACGGCATCCCGGCTGGCTCGACATGGACAGTGACAGGCGTCGGACGTCATGCATTCCCAATGGCAGCAGCAGCAATCGCCATGGGCGGCAACGTACGCGTCGGTTTTGAAGACAACCTCTACTTGTCGAAAGGCGTTCTTGCAAAATCAAACGGCGAATTAGTTGAAAAAGTCGTGAGACTGGCAAAAGAACTCGGTCGTCCGATCGCAACATCAGACGAAGCAAGAGAAATCCTTGGACTCAAACCGAGGAAATAGTTTACATAGCTTAATAGCTTAGTAGTTTACATAGTTTAATAGCTTAGTAGTTTACATAGATTAAAAGGAATTATTAACAATAAAAAATTAAAATAAAATGCAGAAACACGGTAATAAATACGGTACACACCGCGTGATTGAACCAAAAGGCGTTCTTCCACAACCAGCTAACAAACTCGACAACAATATGGACGAAATCTGGGACAACGAGATTTTGATCGACGTCCAGACTTTGAATATCGACTCAGCATCATTCACCGACATCCACAACTACGCCAAACAGCAGGCAGGTGAGGGTGCTTCACAGGAAAAGATCATGGAAGAGGTGAAGAAAGAGATGTTGTATAACGTCGAGCTGCAGGGCAAGCACCGCAACCGTCGTACAGGTTCAGGCGGTATGCTTCTCGGTAAAGTCGAGAAGATCGGTGACGCTTTGAAGGGCAAGATCGACCTCAAAGAAGGCGACCGCATCGCTACATTGGTCTCATTGTCACTGACACCTCTCCGCATCGACGAGATTCTCGAGATCCGTCCGGAAGTCGACCAGGTTGACATCAAAGGTAAGGCCATCCTCTTCGAAAGCGGTATCTACGCTAAGATTCCGACCGACATGCCAGAAAAACTCGCATTGTCAGCATTGGACGTCGCTGGTGCTCCGGCACAGACAGCAAAACTCTGCCAGTATGGTCAGACAGTCGTCATCCTCGGCGCAGGTGGTAAGTCAGGTATGCTTTGCTGCTACGAGGCAAAGAAACGTGTCGGCGTGACAGGTAAGGTGATCGGCATCGCCAACAGTCCTAAGTCAACACAACGTATCAAAGATCTCGGCTTCTGCGACATCGTCGAGAGCGCTGCAGGCATGACACCGGTTCAGGTTTATGAACTCGTCGAGAAACTCACCAACGGCAAGATGGCCGACGTGACAATCAACTGCGTGAACGTGCCGGATCAGGAGATGACAGCTGTTCTTTGCACAAAGGACGACGGTATCGTTTACTTCTTCTCAATGGCAACAAGCTTCACAAAGGCATCATTGGGCGCTGAAGGTATCGGCTCAGACGTCAACATGATCATGGGTAACGGCTACACCAAGGGTCACGCAGAATACACACTGCAGGAACTCCGCGAGTGCCCGAAACTCCGCAAGATTTTTGAAGAATTATATGCTTAATAATAAATGACAGCATCAAGACCATATGTAATTATGATTGCTATTTTGTGTGCACTGTTTATGGTTGCATGCAAAAAAGGCTCGAACTTCCCATATGTACCTATGGATGATTATAGACATGGTATGGTAGGTTATTATGGATTTGAATTAACGAGAGTATCATGGAATTTGGAATTAGGAAGTGTTACGACTTACGACTCCGGTGATATTTCAATACAGCCAATAGGTGACAGTTGTATCAATATAAAAATATTGAATTCGACGACGTATTGGTTGTGTAAAGTTAATAAAGACAAATCTATAAAGCTTATTGATAGCGATCATAAATATGAACCGCATTATTATTGTGAAATATATAGTCCAATAACATGCGATTTGTATATTTCTTGTGGGTCTGGCGCTCTTGGTGCTGGAATAGATTTTAAGTATTATTGTAATAGAAAAAGTATATCACAATGGGAGAATCAAGAAGAAAAATAATGTTTCCGAACGTTACCGACGCTGAATGGAACGATTGGAAATGGCAGGTCAAGAACCGCATCGAGACCCTTGAGGACTTGAAGAAATATGTGAAGCTGACTCCAGCCGAGGAAGAAGGCGTGAAGAAGACCCTTTCAACACTCCGCATGGCTATCACTCCATATTATCTGAGCCTCATCAACCCTGACGACCCGGCTGATCCGGTCCGCCGTCAGTGCATCCCTACGGCTGCTGAGACACACATCGCACGCGCCGACTTGCTCGACCCGCTGCATGAGGACGAGGATTCACCAGTGCCGGGATTGACACACCGTTATCCTGACAGAGTGTTGTTCCTCATCACCGATATGTGCTCGATGTACTGCCGTCACTGCACACGCCGTCGTTTTGCCGGTCAGAAGGACGACGAGTCGCCGGCCGACAGAATCGAGAAAGCATTGGAATACATTGAGAAGACAGAATGTGTCCGCGACGTGTTGCTGTCGGGCGGCGACGCCTTGATGGTGAGCGACAAGAAGCTGGAATACATCATCGGTCGTCTCCGTCAGATCAAACATGTCGAGATAGTTCGTCTGGGAACACGTACACCTGTGGTCTGCCCGCAGCGTATCACTCCTGAGCTTTGCGACATGCTGAAGAAGTATCATCCAATCTGGATCAACACACACTTCAACCACCCGAACGAGGTGACACCAGAGTCATTTGCAGCTTGCGAGAGACTTGCTAACGCCGGTATCCCGCTGGGTAACCAGAGCGTGTTGCTCCGTGGCGTCAACGACTGTGTGTATGTGATGCGTAACCTCGTTCACGACCTCGTGAAGATGCGCGTTCGTCCGTACTACATCTATCAGTGCGACCTCTCGATGGGTCTGGAGCACTTCAGAACACCGGTTTCGAAGGGTATCGAAATCATCGAAGGTTTACGCGGTCACACATCGGGCTTCTGCGTCCCGACATTCGTCGTCGATGCTCCAGGCGGTGGCGGCAAGACCCCGGTCATGCCACAGTACGTCATCTCACAGTCACCAGGCAGAGTGGTGTTGCGCAACTTTGAAGGCGTCATCACAACCTACACTGAGCCGGCTGAGTATCACAGCGAGTGCAACTGCCCTGAGTGCCAGGCACTTAAGAAGAGACTCGAGGCTGAGAGAGTGGAGGAGGTCGACAGAAACAAACCTGTCGATGGCGTGATCACATTGCTTGAAGGCGAGAAGATGAACATCGAACCGGCTCATCTCTATCGTCATGAAAGACAGAAACACAACAAATAAAATAATTATGAGCGACAATAATCCAAAAGTATCAAACTGGAAGCTTATCTTCGTTTTGATGATAATCGTCTGGATGGCAAACATCCTGATGTCGTTTGTCTATAGGTACCAGTTGAATTTCTTGTTTTACACTTGGCTGACGAACATTTTCCTCAGTTTGATTGAAACGATTCTTTTTGCAATTTTATTCTATATTTTTTATCTCTTATTCTGGAGAAAAAGAGGCAAGGATAAAAATGCGGAAGACAATGACGCTCAATAAGTTATGCCTTTTATAGAGGAACTTATCAAGTACAAGAGCTGTTCTATCGTGGGGCTTGAGAAGAACACGGGAAAGACGGTGAGTCTGAACTACGTGTTGAGTCACTTGCCCCTCGATAGGATGCGTATCGCGGTGAGTTCCATAGGTATCGACGGTGAGACGACCGACCAGGTTACGAAGACGGCAAAGCCGGAGATAACATTACAAAAAGGCACATATTTCGGGACAAGTGAGAAACATTATCTTCAAAGAAGACTGGTTTCGGAGCTTGTCGAAGTAAGCGATGAGAATACCTCGTTGGGAAGGATTGTGACGGCCAAGGCGCTGACCAAAGGCAAGATTCTGCTTTCGGGACCTTCGTCGAACCTCGGCTTGAGGCGTTGGATGAGCTCGATGGACAGGTTCAACATCGATTTGATCATCATCGACGGGGCGCTTTCACGAATGAGTCTGGCCTCGCCGGCAACGAGCGAGTCGCTGATTCTGGCAACGGGAGCGGCCTATTCGGCAAACATCACAAATCTGGTGCAGAAGACGGCTTACGTGGTGGATATGGTGAATCTGGATTTGACTTCGGAAGATAACAGATTGAGGTTCAATGATATACACAGCGGAATCTGGGCGGTTGACGATAACGATGTGCTGCATGATTTGAAGGTAACGTCGTCATTGTCGACAAAGATGAATACTGAAGGCATTGAGCATATCAAGACGCTTTTTATGAGCGGAGCGCTGACCGACAGCTTCATGGAGCACATCCGTGGAAAGAAGATTTTCAAGGAGACGGAGATTGTGGTGACTGACTTTACGAAGATATTCGTCACACCTTTATTATATAAGGCGTTTTTGAGAGGAGGCGGAAAGATCAGTGTTTTGATGAAGAGTGAGCTCATCGCGGTGACGGTGAACCCGACGGCGCCAAATGGAATGGTGCTCGACTCGGACAGACTATGTAAAACAATGTCGGAAGCGATTGGCCTTCCGGTTTATGATTTAAAGAAATGCGACTGAAACAACTCATAGAGCAACCCTGCGGTCTGAAATACATGATCGACAACCTCGACACCCATTCGGGCTATGCGAGGAGGATGATTCTCGACACCGAGATGCCGACGGATGCCAAGATTATCAACACTAACTATCAGATACTCAAGCAGTTTTATGATGTTGTAAACGTTAAAGAGAACCAAACCCAGATTAACACACTGCAGTTTAAGCTCTGCAATCTGAAGGAGATTGGAGGCACGATAACGCATCTGAGGAACAAGTATGTTCTTGATGACATCGAACTCTTTGAGGTGAAGCATTTGGCGATGCTTGCTGGCGAAACTCAGGTGGTGATGGACAACTTGCAACTTGGCGAGAGCATTTTTATCCCGAATTTGGAGGATGTCGTGAGCATTCTCGACCCTGACGGGATGAAGATAGCGAGTTTTTATATCTACGACTCGTACTCGCCGCGTTTGATGGAGCTTAGAAGGATGATGAAGGCGAAGGACGACTTCGACGAGGCGTTGTTCAACGAGGCGACTTCGATTGAAGACGAAATTCGCGCTAAGTTGTCGATGCAGCTCTCGAAGTATGCCGATGAGCTCGAAGCCGCACAAAAATCCTTGGGATTCATCGACTTAAACCTCGCGAAAGCGTATCAGATGATAAAATACAACCTCTGTTTCCCGACAATTTCAGAAGATGGCGAGACAGAATATGAGGGGTTGTTTAATCCGGAAGTGAAAGAAGCGCTCGAGAATCGCAATAGAGCGTTCCAGCCGGTGCAAATCGCTTTCTGGAACAAGCCAACTTTGATTACAGGTGCCAACATGGGAGGCAAAACGGTGGTTTTGAAGACCTTGACGTTGTGCCAGTACCTGTTCCAGTTTGGATTTGGCATTCCGGCAACAAAAGCCAAAATCGATTTGAAAGATGAAATCTATTTCTGCATTGGCGATGAGCAGTCAATTGAAAAAGGACTGTCGTCGTTTGCGGCGGAAATGAAAAATATTGATGCCGTTATTAAGGCATCGCGTGGAAAACGAAAAATATTGGCGTTGATTGACGAGCCAGCTAGAACCACGAACCCTAAAGAGGGAACGGCGTTGGTTTCATCGTTGGTTAAAGTGCTTGAAGTTGAAAACGTTAGCCTCGTCATGACTACGCATTACGATATAGAGCCGACTGATTCCAGAAGACTGAAAGTCAAAGGATTTGAAGACGGCAAAATGAACTATGAGCTTATTGAAGTCAAAGACGGAGAGGTTCCTCACGAAGCTCTGAATATCGCTGAGAGTTTGGGGATAGATACTGTTTGGATTGAAGAAGCAAGAAGAATAATAAAATAAATAGCATATGAAAAAACTGATCTTTACTATTTTAATGTTTTTATTGGCATTTTCATTAAATGCTCAGGTAAAATTCTTGGATATTCCAGTTGATGGTTCAAAGTCTAAGATGATTACTAAACTAAAGCATAAAGGGTTTAAGTACAATAAAGATCTCGATTATCTTACAGGAGAGTTTGATGGTGAAAATGTAATGATAAGTATTATAGATAATAAAAATAAGGTTAGTGGAATAACAGTAATTTTTGGTAGTCATTTTGGAGATTATTCTATGCATGGTTATAGTAAGCGAGTTGCAAAAAATAGATTTAATGATTTGATATATAGATTTGACCATAATGATAAATACCTTAATGCCAGTTTTATAAAAAACAATAATGATTGTACTACTACAATTAGTGACGATGAAGATATAGACTATCAGATCAAATATAATAACAGGGAATATCACGCATATTATACTCAATTGGGTGATAAGCAAAATAATGTGGTTCATTTTAAAATTGTTGAATCAAGTAATGAAGGTGAGTATTTTGTTGTTTTAAGATATGACAATTTGGATAATAGACCTAAAGGGGAAGATTTATAATAAGATAATATATATTAACACTATACAATGAGTAAAAAAGGATACATATATAAATATACATATCCCAATGGTAAGGTTTATATTGGTCAGACAATGAATCTTGAACAAAGACATAACCAACACATGTATGGTGCCAAAAAGCGAGAGAATAATCAATTATGTGAAAAAGCAATTCGAAAATATGGAGAACCTCAACTAAAGGTATTGGAAGAAATACAAGTTGATGATAAAACTCCAACTAAACTGATTGAAATATTAGATGAGAAAGAAAAAGAGTATATAGAAAATATAACTCAACAGATACAAGGTTTGGATACAATATAAAGACAGGTGGTCATATAAAAACTCCCAAACAGTTTATTTTGGAAGAAAAGTGGTATGAGATTTTTGAAAAAGATGGGTGGGGACAATCAATAGCAGTATTTGAACAGTTATTAGAATCAATAAAGAATAAATTATTTGTAACAAAAGAGAAATTAGATAAAGACGAAAAGTATTGTTGGTACGGATATAAATTTGAAGATAAATATACAGGCAAAACAACAACATTTAATGGGTTTTATAAAAGACATGAATTTTTGTTTGATGATATAGGTGATTTACCGTATGATGTAGAAGAAGCGTTATATGGTAATGATGAAAAGAAAAAAGAATGGGCGAAAAGGGAACAAGATAAGATTTTCTTTGATAATTTTATTAAAGATGCTATGGATAGTTGGATTGAGGATATTAGACAAACGATATGGAGTAAGATAATGAAAAAACAGAATAGAATAATAACTAATTGGTATAGAGATAATAAAAGAATAAATTAAAAATATAAAACTATGACAAGCAAATTAGGTCTTGATTTTACAAAAGTGGAGTATGCGAGAGGTTTGGCAAAGAAGATTGCCGACCAGGTACAGGAGTTCGTTGAACAATATACTACCGTCGCGGTGGAGCGTACACTCAGCCGTTTGATGGGTATCGACGGCGTCGACGAGAACCAGGTGCCGCTGCCGAACGTGGTGGTCGACACACTGAAGGAGAAAGGCGTGCTGGGCGAAGGCGTGCTGTTCTTCATCGCTAACGCTATGATTCAGACTGGCTTGAAGCCACAGCAGATTGCAGAACAGGTGGCTGCCGGCAAGCTCGACATCACAAAAGTGGTGACACGCGACGCAAAGAAGATTGCTGACACGCTGCAGCCTGTCATCGATGAGAACGTCGGAAAGATCCGCGCTCGCCACGACAGACGTGACCATTATCTGAACACCATAGGCGAGGGCCCGAAGCCATACCTTTATATTATTGTGGCAACCGGTAACATCTACGAAGACGTGGTGCAGGCGCAGGCTGGTGCCCGTCAGGGTGCTGACGTCATCGCTGTGATTCGTACTACTGGTCAGTCGTTGCTCGACTACGTGCCATACGGCGCTACAACAGAAGGTTTCGGTGGTACTTTCGCAACACAGGAGAACTTCCGCATCATGCGTAAGGCATTGGATGAGGTGGGCGAGGAGCTCGGCCGTTACATCCGTCTGTGTAACTACTGCTCAGGTCTCTGTATGCCGGAGATCGCCGTCATGGGTGCTTTCGAAGGCTTGGACGTGATGTTGAACGACGCTTTGTACGGCATATTGTTCCGCGATATCAACATGCAGCGTACTTTGATCGACCAGTACATGAGCCGTATCATCAACGGTTTCGCCGGCGTTATCATCAACACCGGTGAGGATAACTACCTGACCACCGCTGACGCTGTCGAGGCTGCTCACACTGTTTTGGCATCAGACCTTATCAACGAACAGCTTGCATTCTCGGCAGGTTTGAAGGAAGAGCAGATGGGCTTGGGTCACGCTTTTGAGATGGACCCGATGCTTGAAAACGGCTTCCTCCTTGAGCTCGCACAGGCACAGATGACACGTGAGATCTTCCCGAAGGCAACGTTGAAATACATGCCTCCGACCAAGTTCATGACAGGTAACATCTTCCGCGGCCACATCCAGGATGCTCTGTTCAACATCATCGGAATCTGGACACATCAGGGAATCCAGCTGCTCGGTATGCCTACCGAGGCTATCCACACCCCGTTTATGAGCGACCGTTACCTCTCAATCGAGAACGCGAAATACATCTTCAACAACCTGCACAGCATAGGCGAGGAGATGGAGTTCCGTGAAGGCGGCATCTGCCGTGAGCGTGCTAAGTTGGTGTTAAACAACACTATAGCATTGCTCGAAGAAATCGTGAAAGAAGGCTTGTTCACCGCTCTTGAAAAAGGTATCTTTGGTGATGTGAAACGTCCGAAGAACGGCGGTAAGGGTCTTGAAGGCGTCACCGCGAAGGGTGAAAATTATTATAATCCATTTGTTGAAATCATGAAAGGAAAAAGATAATGAAAATTAAAACCACATTATTAATAATAGGTGTAATGGCGATGTTATCATCTTGCGATTCACGTTATAAGATTAAGGAGTATCCTAAGGCAGACCGCGACGATGTCGTGGACGTTTATTTTGGCACTGAGGTCGCTGACCCGTACCGTTGGCTCGAAAACGACACTTCGGCGGCAACGAACGCATGGGTTGAGGCCCAGAGAGCTCTCACAAATGAGTATCTCAGCCATATCCCGTTAAGGGAAAAGATTAAAGAGCGCTTGACGCAAATCGCTGATTATGAACGCTATGGCATTCCGTGGAAGCGTTTTGGGAAATATTTCTACAGCAAAAACGACGGTTTGCAGAACCAGAGCGTGTATTACATGCAGGACGCTCTCGACAGCGAGCCTGAGGTGCTGTTGGACCCTAACAAACTGTCGGACGACGGCACTGTCTCGCTTGGCGGAATGAGTTTCTCTAACGACGGCAAATACATGGCTTACACCATCCAGCGCAGCGGTTCCGACTGGCAGGAGATCTACGTGATGGATGTCGCCACAAAAGAGCTGCTTCCGGACCATATCGAATGGGCTAAGTTCACAGGCGCTAGCTGGTATAAAGACGGATTCTTCTATGCTGCTTACGACAAGCCGACGGCGGGCAAGGAGTTCTCGAACGTAAACGAAAACCATAAGATTTACTATCATAAGCTCGGCGAGCCGCAGGAGAACGACAAGCTGTTCTACGAAAACCCAGCGCAGCCACGTTATTTCCACGGTGTTGGACTGAGCGATGACGAGCACTACATGTTCCTCGAAGAGAGCGGTCAGGGCGCAGGACATACCCTGTGGCTGCGCGACATGAACGACCCGAAAGGAGAGTTTGTGCAGATTGCATTCGACATGGACTACTTCTATTCGCCACTTGACATAATCGACGGCAAGATGTACATCATGACGAACTACGACGCACCGAAAGGCATGGTTTGTGTAGTAAATGTTGAGGATTTGAGCAAGGCTTCCATCGAAAACTGGGAGGTTTTGATTCCTGAAAACGACGACGTGATGGTGGGCGCACAGCTCGGCGCAGGTAAGATGATTGTCACCTACGACAAAGACGCTTCGAACCACGCTTTCGTGTATGAGCTCGACGGCACTTTGAAGCACGAGATCAAGTTCCCGACCTTCGGCGCTACAGGCATCGTGAGCCGTTACGAGGAGCCTGAGATCTTCTACGCTTTCACCTCGTTCACATTCCCGACGACTATTTACAGATACGATATCGAGACGAATACTTCGGAGGTGTTCCGCGCTCCTAATGTCGACTTCAACCCAGAGGATTATACCACCGAGCAGGTGTTCTTCGCCAGCAAGGACGGCACACGTGTCCCGATGTTCCTGACTTACAAGAAAGACCTCAAGAAAAACGGCAAGAACCCGACTCTGCTTTATGGTTACGGAGGCTTCAACATCACCTTGAACCCCGGTTTCTCGGTGATGCGTATCCCGTTCCTCGAGATGGGCGGCGTTTATGCCATGGCTAACCTCCGTGGCGGCAACGAATACGGTGAGGAGTGGCACCAGGCAGGCACCAAGCTGCAGAAGCAGAATGTGTTTGACGATTTTATCGCTGCAGCCGAGTATCTTATTGATAATGAATATACTTCACCTGATTATCTCGCTATCAACGGCGGCTCTAATGGAGGCTTGCTGGTCGGCGCTGTCGTCAACCAGCGTCCGGAGCTGTTCCGCGTGGCTGTGCCTCAGGTTGGAGTGATGGACATGTTGCGTTACCACTTGTTCACAATAGGATGGAACTGGGCCAGCGACTACGGCACCAGCGAAGACAGCGAGGAGATGTTCGAGGCGTTGTATGAGTATTCACCGTTACACACGATACAGAGCGGTCCGGATGTGCATTATCCAGCCATCATGGTGACGACCGCCGACCATGACGACCGCGTGGTCCCGGCTCACTCGTTCAAATATGCGGCTACTTTGCAGGCGGCGGAGACTGGCGATGAGCCGAAGATCATCCGTATCGACAGCAAAGCCGGACACGGGGGCGGCAAACCGATGGCGAAAGTCATCGAGGAGCAAGCCGACATCTACGCTTTCATCCTTTACAATATGGGAATAAAGTAACTTATTGATACATATAATTAGAAAAATTTAACACGATGAGATTCAGACATTTATTTTTCATTCCTTTATCAATATTATTGATAGGATGTGGTGACAACTCGAATCAGCAGATCTATGACCCTGTCATCCCTGTTGAGATTTCTGTCGTTAACTCGGCCGACGGAACGAACTTCCGCAATTATGTCGGTTCAATAAAGAGCGAGGTGAAGGTCTCGTTGTCGTTCCATTTGGGTGGCAACCTTACAGATATCTATGTCCATAACGGACAGAAGGTAAAGAAGGGTGCTATCATCGCTAAGGTGGATGAAACCACGGCAAAGAGCTTGCACGACGCGGCATTGGCATCGTTAAACCAGGCTGAAGACGGCTACAAACGTCTGAAAAAGGTTCATGAAGAAGGCGGCATCAGTGATGTACGTTGGGTTCAGATGGAGACAGATCTCGAGAAGGCTCGTCAGACCGAGATCTCGACACGTAAGAACCTCGAAGACTGCACCATCTATGCACCTCAAGACGGCATCATAAGCATGGATGATCACGTGGTCGGTCAGCTGATGCGTCCATCGGAGACGTTCTGCAATCTCATCGATATGAATAATTTCATCGTAGAATTCACCGTGCCAGAAAAAGAGATCGGCACGATAAATATCGGCGACAAAGCCTTGGCCGAGATTAACGCTCTCGACATCACTGATGAAGAGGTCGTGATTTCCGACAAGGCCATTGTTTCCAATCCTTTCGGACATACCTACACCGTGAAGGCAAAGATCGACCTTAACGGAAAAGAAGCGCTTCCGGGCATGGTGGCTAAGGTTCGCATCAACTCGGCTGCTCTGTCGGGCATCGTCGTACCTGCCTCATGCGTGCAGACCGTTGCCGACGGACTGGCGGTGTGGACTGTGAAAAACGGCAAGTCGTACCGTAGCGTCATCGAGGTGAGCGACTTCGTGAAGAACGGCGTGCTCGTACAGAAAGGTGTCGAAAATGGTGATACCATCGTCACGGTGGGCTATCAGAAACTTTACAACGGAGCTAAAGTCTCTTTTAAATAATTGATAATAAGTAAATTAGAGATTTATGGCTCAAAAAAGAAATATTGTAGAAGCTGCGATGAGGAACCACACTCTGGTGTTCTTCTTCGTGGCGGTCATCGTGATCTTCGGATTTTTCGCTCTTCCTCGATTGAAGAAGAACGAGTTCCCGGATGTTACGATCCGCACAGGTGTGGTGGCCGTCGTTTATCCCGGCGCCACGGCTGAAGAGATAGAGCAGAGGGTGGCTGGCGTCACCGAGCAGTATCTGTTCACGTTCAGCGATGTGGACAAGACCAAGACGTATTCGTATTCCAAAGACGGGATGCTCGTCATCATCGTCAACCTCAACAACGACTGTAAAGATGCCAAGATGACGTGGTCGCGTATCCGTCAGGGCTTGGTGCTGTTCCGTCAGACAGATCTGCCGAAAGGCGTCATCGCCACGGCTGTTATCGACGACTTCGGTAATGCTTCGTCGTTGCTGCTCGCCATCGAGAGTGATCAGCGTTCATCGCGTGAACTGCGTGAGTTTGCTGATAAACTCTCGGAGAAACTGCGTACCATCCCGACCATGGGTAACATCAAGATCGTTGGTGAGCAGAAGGAAGAGATTGCCGTTTACATGGACCCTGCACGCATGACGCAATATGCTGTTTCTCCAGCCATGGTGACAGCAGAACTCGCTGCGCACAGCTTGCGTACAGTCTCTGGTACAATTGATAACCTTGACGGTCAGGCACTTATACACGTCGACGTGCCTATCGACGATCTGTATCAGCTTTATGAACTCGTCGTTTTCTCTGATCCTGTAACAGGTCAGACGGTGAAACTGCGTGACGTGGCACGTCTTGAACGCCGCTATCAGGAATCATCACAGTATATTCAGTATTCCGACAGTTTGGTCGACAACAACCGTTGCCTGATCTTCTCTATGGAGATGCGTCCGGGCTACAACGTGGTGGCATTCGGCGAGGAGGTGAACAAGAAGATCGACGCTTTCTTGAAGACTGCTCCGCCTGACATCAAGGTGCATCGTATCACCGACCAGCCAGTGGTTGTCAACAAGTCGGTGCTCTCGTTCCTGAGAGACCTCATCGAGGCTATCCTCATCGTTATCCTTGTGATGCTCATGCTGTTCCCGCTGAGGACCGCGTTGGTGTCGTCGACATCGGTGCCGGTGTGTATCGCGGCGGCTTGGGCCATCATGTTACTCTTGGGGATGGAGCTTAACACCGTCACTCTGGCGGCTCTCATCGTTGTTTTGGGTATGATCGTCGACGACTCTGTTGTCGTTATCGACGGCTATTCCGACATGCTAAGCGAAGGGCATTCGCGATGGTATTCGGCGGCCGTCTCCACCAAGACGCTCATGACGTCGATGCTCATCGCCACATGCTCCATCTCGTGTATGTTCTTCCCGATGCTGCCGTTGATGAACGGTACCAATATGGGCGACTTCATCAAGCTGTTCCCGTGGGCAATCTTCATCACTTTGGCGTGCAGCTTCTTCTATGCTATCTGGGTCATCCCGTTCATGTCGGCGAGGATGATAGCACCGCCAAATCCTAACAAACAGTCACGTTTCGAGAAGATTCAGGCTAAGTTCTTCGATATGCTACAAAACGGTTATAAGAAGCTTCTTAACCTCTGTTTCCGCCATAAATGGACCACAGTGTTCGTGGCGTTGGCATCGGTGGTTATCGGAGGTTTGATCTTCACTAAAATCAACATCCAGATGCTTCCGAAGGCCGAGCGTGACAGCTTCGCAGTGGAGATACATCTCGCATACGGCAGCTCGATAGAGGAGACGGCCGCCGTTGCCGACTCTCTGACTAAGATTTTGAAAGCCGACAGCCGTGTAGAATCGGTGACAGCATTCCTTGGAATGGCATCGCCGCGTTTCCACATGACATACGCTCCAGAGCCGACGCCGACTAACGCCTACGCGCAGTTTATTGTGATAACCGAGTCGGATGAGGCCACGAAGGAGATGATGAACGAATACTCGCAGAAGTTTGAGAATATCTTCCCGATAGCGCAGATCCGTTTCAAACAGATGGACTATCAGATAGTGAATGCGCCTGTTGAGTATTACATCTCAGGTGACGATTACAACCAGCTGAGCATAGTCGCCGACTCTATCAAGGCATTCATGAAACGGAGCCCGAATTTGTTCTTCGTGCATTCCGATTTCGATGAGACCGAAGAGGTTATCGAAGTTGAACTTGACATGGAGGAAGCCTGCCGTCTCGGTGTGACACAGTCGATGCTGTCGGTATATCTGGCAAGCTCATTGTCGGGAAGCAATATCGTTTCGTTGTGGGAGGGCGGTTATAACCTTCATACAACGGTATATACCGAAGGCGTCCATCATATTGATTATGAAGGACTTGGCGATATGTTGATTCCAACATCACATCCAGGTCAGTGGGTGCCTCTGCGTCAGGTAGCGAAGCTCGTGCCACAGTTCAAGCACAACAACCTGCCTCACCGTAACGGTATCAAGTGTATCACCGTGGCTGCCGACGTCATGCCGGGAGCCGGACAGCTCAAAGAGTTTACGAATATCGACAAATACATCGCTACGCTTGATATCTCCGATGATATCCTCATCGAAAAAGGCGGTTCGATGGCTGTCACAGTGGAAACGATGCCATCGCTCATCCAGTCGATTCTGGCTGCTATCGTGGTGATGTTCATAGTTTTGATTTTCCATTATAAGAAAATTGGGATTTCAATGCTATCTCTTTCAGTATCAGTGCTTTGTATCTTTGGTTCGACCCTCGGACTGTGGATGTTCGGACTTGATATGTCGGTCACCGCAATCTTGGGTGTCATCTCGCTCATCGGTATCATCGTGCGTAATGCCATCATCATGTACGACTATGCCGCTGAGTTGCGTCTGAAAGAAAAGATTCCAGTGCACCAGGCTGCTTACGAGGCTGGTCTGCGCCGTATGCGTCCTATCTTCTTAACCTCGGCAACGACAGCTCTTGGAGTCATCCCGATGATTCTTGCCAAGACGTTGCTTTGGGAGCCTATGGGCGTGGTGATCTGCTTCGGCACAATCCTCACATTCCCGCTTGTGGTAACTGTACTCCCGGTGGCTTACTGCTTGGCATTCGACGCCGGCGAGAGCGATAAGAAATTCTGGGAAAGACTCAACCTTAGATTCTTGAAAAACCTTGACAAACGTGATCGTCGTCACGAGAAATGGAATAAAGAACATAATAATGAATAATGCTATGAAAAGATATATTTTGATATTAGTTTTGGCATTTCTGACGTTGGGCTTGACGGCGCAAAACGCTGATGTTCTTACACTTGACTCGTGTTTTGCTCTTGCTAGAGCAAACAATGCGCAGTTTAAGACCAATCAGATTGAGATTGAGAAGGCTCGGGAGGTGAAAAAACAGGTGTTTACCAAATATTTTCCTCAGGTAAGCCTCAATTATATCGCTTATTATGCTAAAAATCCAATCATTGAATATGGCGTCGACGACATTCATGACGAATTTGGCCTTATCTTGAAGACCATCATTGAGTTTTTGAATGATGCCGGTCTGGATATCCCTGAGAAGATTGAGTTGATGAAAAAAGGTCATAGCATCAGCGCTATGGCGGTGCAGCCAATCTTTGTCGGCGGACGCATCGTGAATGGTAACAAACTTGCTAAACTGGGCGTGGAGGCAGCTGAATTGAAGGCCGAGGTGTCGGAACGCGAAGTGATGGAAAGCATCGAGTCGTCGTATTATCTCGTGGTCGGACTGAAGTCGAAGGTGGCTACTATTGAGTCGGCATTGACGCTTATCGACTCGTTGGAACACAGCGTCGACGTGGCTTTGCAGGCAGGTCTGGTTACCAAAAACGACAAGCTTCGTGTCGATCTTGAGCGTAACAAATACGAGGCTTTACAGCTGCAGCTTAACAACGGAATAGTGCTTGCATCTCAGCTTCTTTGCCAGGAAATCGGCATTGATTATCCTGAAGAAGGTCTGAATCTTGACGAGAATCCTGAGGATGGCGACAATATCACTGAAAACGACAATTATGAGCGTCCGGAGGTGAGGTTGCTTCAGCTTCAAATCGATGCGGAGAATTTCAACAAGAAACTCACGAGAGGCGAGGCCCTGCCTGAAGTCGCGGTAGGAGCGATGCTGTCATATGGCAATTTGATTAAGGATTATAAAGCCAATGCCTTTGTCTTTGCGAAAGTGTCGGTTCCAGTGACACAATGGTGGGAGACATCGCATAAGATCAAGGAGCATAACTTCAAGATTGAAGAATACGAGATTCAGCAGCAGGATTTGATGCAGAAGATGACTTTGCAGGAGAAACAGGCATTTAACCAGATGATTGAGGCTGAGGCTCTGCTTCAGTCGGATCAGGCTGCACTTGATATGGCTCAGGAAAACTATCGTGTAGCCCAGCTGAACTATAATGCAGGTATGACAACCATCACCGACGTTCTGGAGGCCAACGCGTTGCTTCTGCAGGCGCAAAATGCCATTACCGACAGGCAGATCACATACGTCTCAGCCCGTCGCAGATATCACGATTTGACTGGAAAATAAGACGATTTACTCGATTCCTCTCAGATCTTTATACAACTGCACCGCATAAAGGTCGGTCATGTTGGAGATGTAGTCAAGGACGACTTGGATTTTCGAATACAAGTCGTCTTTTTCTGTCTTAAACTGATCAGGAATGATTGACATCAGGCGCTTGTGGTAGCCGCTGTCGGGCTGCAGCACAGCGTCGATAAATTCTTTCATCAGACTTCCGATGATGTTGTAGCCTCTGACTTCAATCTTTACTACCGATGGATGCTTGTAAATGTTTGGCACAGAGAAGCTTCTGCAGCCTTCGAGGGCGTCCTGTTCGAGCTTCGGCAGATGCGAGATAAGGCTGTTTTTGAACGTTCCCGCCATGATGTCGTCGTAGTTCTCGATGAACACCTTCGACACGCAGTCGACGAGTTTGTTGATGACTGTTGCGCGCAGGAATGCCATGCGTTCGTTGGCGTCGGTGACGGTCTTGAAGATATGCTCGCGACGCTCGAAAAACCAAGCTTCTTCGGGTCTTTCCTCGCTGAAAAACGCCGTAAAATGCTTGTCGATGTCATCGGTCTGTATGATTCCGCGTTTGTGAGCGTCTTCCATGTCGAGGATGAGGTAGCAGATGTCGTCGGCGGCCTCCATCATATATGAAAGCGGGTGACGGGCATATATCGGCTTTGTGCTGTCGAGACGCGGGATTCCGCAGCCTTCCATAACTTTTTCGAACTGCTCGATTTCGCTGTTGAAGACGTTATATTTCTTTCTGTCTCCTTTGTCGAACGAAGGATAAGGATATTTTATCAGGGTTGCCAACGATGCGTAGGTGAGGGACAGACCACCTTCGCGGCGACCTGCAAACTGATGCGTGAGCTGACGGAAGGCGTTGGCATTGCCTTCGAAAGAGACGAGGTCAGACCATTGATACTCAGGGATTTGGCTCTGAAGTTTCTTGCCTTCGCCGTATTTAAAATAACTGCTCATCGTCTCCTCGCCGGAATGACCGAAAGGAGGGTTGCCGAGGTCGTGAGCCAGACATGCTGTCGAGACGATGGTGTCGATGTCATAAATCACCTCGTGGAAATCGGGACCGTACTTTTCGATGAGGAATTTTGACACTTTTCGTGCTATCGAACGTCCTACGCTGGCCACTTCGAGACTGTGTGTCAGTCGGTTGTGCACTAGTTTGGCGCCCGGCAGAGCAAACACTTGCGTCTTGTTTTGCAGACGATGGAAGATGTTGGAGAAGATTATTCTATCATAATCTCTCTGAAACTCGTTTCTGATGTCGGCCACGCTCTGCGCCCGAGCCTCACGTTTTGCTGATAATAACGATTCCCAATTCATAGTTTAGTATTTAGTTCTAGCATACGGTGTCATGTCCTGACTGCCAAATTCTCCTCTTTTATATTTCAGATATCCGGCAACGCCAATCATTGCAGCGTTATCGGTGCTGAATTTGAATTTCGGGATAAACACTTCCCAATGGTACTTCCGGCCGGCGGCGATGAGAGCATCCTGTAGACCCGTGTTCGCGGACACGCCGCCGGCAATGGCGACCTGCCTGATACCCGTGTCTTTCGCTGCCTTGATGAGCTTCTTCATCAGCGTGTCGATGATATCTTTCTGAATCGAAGCACAGAGGTCGGCTTTGTTTTCCTCGATGAAGTTCTCGTTCTCTTTGAGTTTGTCTCTCAAGAAATACAAGAAACTCGTCTTCAACCCGCTGAAGCTGTAGTCGTAGCCAGGGATATGCGGCTTGGCGAACTGGAACGCGTCGGGGTTGCCTTCTTTTGCTAACTTATTGATTATCGGGCCCCCAGGATAGCCTAGACCCATGATCTTTGCTGTCTTGTCGAACGCCTCGCCAGCCGCGTCGTCGATGGTCTTACCCATAATCTCAAGGTCGAAATAATCGTTCACTTTCATGATCTGGGTGTGACCGCCCGACACTGTGAGGCAAAGGAACGGAAACTGCGGAACTGGCGTAGGATTGTCGGACTCCTGGGCGAAAAGTGCCAACACATGACCGTTGGTGTGATTAATTTCAATCATCGGGATGTCCATCGCGAGCGCGAAAGCCTTTGAAAATGAAGTACCTACGAGCAATGAACCCAATAATCCTGGTCCACGTGTAAAAGCTATTGCGCGTATTTGATTTTTTTGTATATTTGCTTGCTTAATTGCGGCCTCAACAACAGGAATGATATTCTGCTGGTGGGCGCGCGACGCGAGCTCGGGTATGACACCCCCGTATTGGCGGTGAACCTCTTGATTAGCAATGACATTCGATAAGACTGTCGTGCCTCGGAGAACTGCCGCGGATGTGTCATCACACGATGATTCGATGGCTAAAATATATTCGTCCATAGCAATATAAGAATGCGCAAAGGTACAAAAAAGAATATTATACACGGCATTTTAATTATCTTTGTGATAATTTTTGCTCTCATGGCAAGCCTCATCGCGGCTTTCCGTGACGTCACCGTGCAGAGTATGATTGCGCGTTCAGTGGCCGGCGAGTTGTCGCGAAAACTCGAGACCGACGTCAAGATCCGTACCTTCTACATCACCGAAAAACTCAATATACGCGCCGAAGACGTGGTGTTTAACGACCTCGACGGATATCCGATGTTTAAGATCGGACAACTCGACGCTAAGCTTCACCCAACGATGGCATCCGACGAGTTGAGAATAAAAGAAGTGTATCTGAAAGACGTGCTAGGCCGTATCGTTACCTACGAAGGATATAATATGCTGAATATCAATGAGATACTCGCGCAGCTTGGCGTCAAGAAAAAGGGCGCCGGCAACGAGACGATCTCACATATTATTATCGACAAGCTGACACTCGACAACGGACATGTCATCTATTGGAACCAAAACAAACATCATCCCGAGAAAAAAAGCATGGACTATGCGCATATCGACATTGACAGCATCTTTGCCGAGATTACCAATCTCAAGGTGTTTGGCGATACGGTGATGGGCAACGTCCAATATCTGAGAGGTAAGGATCGCTGCGGTCTGGTGCTTGAAAACGGTCATGGTGACGTGCTTTTCTGCGAGAAGAGCCTCACCATCGACAGCCTAGTCCTTGAGACAGGCGAATCGTATGCCGATGTAGACCTCCGTTTCGACTACAACAACTCACGAGCATACTATCAATTCATTGATTCTGTGTATATTACTGGCGATATACGTCAGTCGACAATACTACTCAGCGACCTGAAGTATTTCGCGTGGATTCTCGAAAGGATGCCCGATAAGTTCGTCTTTACCGGTCAATTCGACGGCACCGTGAGCGACTTCACCGTCAAAGATTTCTATTCGGAATTCGGCGAAGAGTCGTTTATCGACGCCGACGTCTCGTTCAAGGGATTGCCTTATTTCTTTGACTCATACATCGATGTCGACATAAGAAATATGTATTCTTCGTATGAAGATACGCGCAACTTCGCCATCCCGTCGAGCAGCATCACGGTGCCGTTGCCAGAGGCGCTCGCCAAAATGGGCAAATACTCGCTGAAAGGTAACTATCACGGCTATCCGCGCGATTTCCAGACGCAGTTCGACTTCATCTCGGAGATGGGCGACGTGAATGCTGATATTTATCTTAAAACCAATGAAAACCCGATGTATTCGTTCAATATCTGCGGAAATAAGATACAACTTGATGGTGTTTTGGGTACCGACGATGACTCCGAAGCAACATTTCTGCTCGTGATGAACGGTGAAGGCCTGACGAAAGAAGAAACCGATTTTGAAGCTGACCTTTATTTTAACTCATTGAAAATCAATAGAAATGAGTTTGAAGATTTCAATATTCATGGCAATTATGAAAATCAAAAAATTAAGGTCAACACAGATATAAATCACCCGAATATCGGTCTGGCTTTGAATTCATCGATAGATTTCAACGGCGAGATGCCGGTTTACGTCATCAATACCGTTATCAACAATGCCGACCTGGTGCGCCTCAATATCCTTGATAATGATTCGATTATGCGTCTGTCGACTAACGTCAACGCGCGATTCAAAGGCGACGATATCGATAATATCACTGGAGTTTTAAATATTAAAAACACCAGATATTTCAACGGCGAAGAGTATTCAATGAAGAATTTCGCGGCAAATATCAGCGAGATAAGCGGCATCAAAGACGTGACCGTCGACTGTGACTTCTTTAACTTCTACGGCTACGGCATCGTGAACGCCAAGACGCTTGTCAACTCGTTGAAAAACACTGGAAAACGCTATGTTGACATGCCGGAATGGTTTGCAAATACTGTGCCCGACACCAAGGATCAGATGTTCTCGTTTAACATCAGTTTCTTCGACACGCGTCAACTTTCGAAGCTCTTCATGCCTTCGTTGTACATCAAGAGCGGCACTACAGTCAACCTTAATTACAACAATATCTACACCAGCCATAGCTCGACGGTGATGTCACCTGAAGTATGGTTCAACGGCATCCGTTTTGTCGACCTTTTCGTGCAAAATACAGCATCTTACGACGAACTTACCACGCATCTTTCGTTTGACGAAATCATAATAAGAGATAGCACTGAGAGTAATCCAAACAAGCTGTATATCGACGATTTCAAGATTTTGGCGAAATGCGCCGATAACAAGATCAGTGCCGATTTGTATTGGGACGACGATGAGCCTGAAGATCACGACAAGGCACACATCAAGTCGGTGTTCACCCCGCATGAGCTATCGGGTGGCGAGTTGAGGCTGAGTTCTGACCTTATCCGTGTCAACGACACGATGTGGTATCTGAATCCTAACTGTAACATCAAATTCACCAAGGAAGGCACTGAAATTGAAGACCTTACATTGTTTACGCGTTCGCAGAGCATCGCTGTACATGGCAATTATCCGCGTCACGACAACGACACTCTGGTGGCTGAGTTTAAAAACTTCGATGTGTCGGATGCCGATTTCGTCACCGAGGGAAACAATCTCGACTTCGACGGCACTCTCAACGGATTCGTCAGCATTTCTGGCTTGAACGAGACGATGTCGTTCTCTTCGAATGTCGATTTGAAAGATTTTTATATCAACGGCCAGGAGGTTGGCGACGTCAATGCTTTTGCCAACTGGTACGAGCCTAATGAGTCGGTGTTGCTCAACATGGAGGTCTACAACCACCTGTTCGACAACGACGGCCGCAAGTCGATGGGAGTGTTCGGTTTTTATTATCCACGCAAGAAGGCTAATAACCTGAAACTCGACATGTTTTTCAACAACTTCAAGCTCGAGACGGTGTCGCCGTTTGTCAGCAGCGTGGTGACGAGGATGGGCGGCTTTGCGAGCGGTAACCTGAAGGTGAGAGGCTCGGTGAAAGACCCTGTCGTTGTTGGCGATGTGACGCTCGACGACGCCGGCTGCCGCATCAACTATCTCAACACCTATTATACCTTCAGCGATAAGATCACCCTCGAGGAAGGAATGATTGTCTTTGACAATGTCGCTATTCACGACACGCTAGGAAATACTGCTATTCTCAGCGGTTCGGTGAGTCACGACCATCTTCGCGACTTCAACTTCGACCTGGATTTGCGGTGCAACGACTTCCTCGCGCTCAACATCCCGGCTGAAGAGGCGGCTGGCTTCTACGGCACAGCTGTCGCCGACGGCACAGTGAAGATCAGCGGCCCCGTCAACGATGTGTCGATGAACATCAACGCGCTGACGAAGAAAGGCACCGAGATCGACATACCGCTGTCGGGAACAAGCACATTCGACAATAACTTCGTTATCTTCGTGCAGCAAGCCAAGGAGACCGACACGGTGGAGGAGAAGTTCGTCCCTGAAGTCGTCAAGGACGATAATGACTTCACCATGGACCTCAGAACGGTCGTCAACCCCGACGCTGCCGTCAACATCTACCTGCCGCAAAACATGGGAAGCATCAACGCACGAGGCAGCGGAATCATCAATATTGGCTTGAAAAACGACGATTTCACGCTCCGCGGAGATTACCGAATAAAGAGTGGTACGTTTAACTTCGCTCTGGAGATGGTGAAAAAGACGTTCTCGTTGCGCGAAGGCGGCACCATACGTTGGACTGGTGACCCGACAGATGCCGACATCGACATTGTGGGCGTTTACCATACCAAGTCGTCGCTCAACTCGCTGGGAACCGACCTCGTCGACTCCACAGCCATCACCAACAATGTCAACGTCGACTGCATCATCAGGCTTTCCGACAAGCTGATGAATCCTACGATAACATTCGGAATCGATCTGCCAAACGCCAAGGAAGACACGCGAAACATAGTGTTTTCGGTCATCGACACCACCAACCAGGCAGTGATGGCACAGCAGGTGTTCTCGCTCCTCATGCTGAGCTCGTTCTCATATACCGCGGGCAACAACATCTCGCGTTTCGGCACCAACGCTGGCTATGGCGTCATCACCAGTCAGCTGAGCACCATGCTTTCGCAGATTTACGAGGACATCGACATCGGCATCAACTACACACCTAACGACCGACTCACTAACGAAGAACTCGAAGTGGCGCTTTCCACGCAGCTTTTCGACGATAGACTCATCATCGAAGGCAACTTCGGAGTGATTCGAGGCAACAGGAGCGATGCCGACAACGCAAACAACATAGTGGGCGACGTCGACCTGACCTTCCGACTTACTAAACGATTGAGTCTCAAGGCTTATAACCATACGAATATCAAAAATAACTACTATTATTATTCGATAGAAAACTATTCCGACTTCACCCAAGGTGTGGGTCTCTCGTTCTCGCAAAGTTTCGACAGCTTGAGGGAAGTGTTTACATTGCATAAGAAAAACAAGAGCAAACAGAAAGCAGGCGATGAGACAGTACCAAAGTAAGAATTTCAAGATCTACAAAGCCTCAGCGGGCTCTGGCAAGACCTTCACCATAGTGAAGGAGTATCTTACTTTGTGCCTTGGCAACGATGCCGATAAATATCGCAACATCCTGGCGGTGACTTTCACCAACAAGGCCGCTAGCGAGATGAAAGCCAAGATCCTGCGTTTCCTTTTGGGTATCATCGAAAACTCGCAAAGCAACGATATCGTACAGATGCGTAACCATCTGACCACCACTCTCGAAATTGATGAAAATAAACTTGTAGCAAATGCTAAACGATTGTATGTCAATATGTTGCATAACTATAGCGATATGGCGGTGTGTACCATCGACAGCTTCGTGCAGCATCTCTCGCGTAGCTTTGCCAGAGAGCTCGATCTGCCTGGACAATATAGCGTTATCCTTGATAAAGACGATCTGGTTGAAGAGATTATAAAACGGTTGTCCGACGAGATTGGGAAAGACAAGTTCATTTCCACGATATTGTCGAATTTTGTTGAATATAACATGTCGGAAGAGGCCGGCTGGAAGATAAAAAAGCCTATAGCCGATTTTATAATGAAACTTTTCTCCGAAGATGCTTATCGCAAAGGCGATTTCAAGAATTTCGACAGTATTACCGAAGAAAAATATAATGAGATTAAAAATTATGTCCATACCGAGCTGAAACATATTAAAGATTCTATTTCGTTGATTATCAAAGATATAGAAGATGAGGAAAGCAGGCTTGGCATAACTGTTGACGACTATTACAATAAGTCGAATGGTTTGCCTTCGGTGAAAAATAAAATTAATAACGGTATTGGTGATATTACAACTGCTACCGTCAATAGCATTTTGAGCGGAGAGAAAAATTGGTATGGCAAGGATTGTAAAATCCATGATAACTCAATACTTGATTTATATAAAAATGCTGTAATTACGTATAAGTCGTTGTATCCCAAGAAGATATTATACGAGATTATTGAAAAAGAATTGTTTTTATACGTTTTGCGAAATCATATATTCGGCCTGATTCGCGATTACATCAATGAGACTTCTCAAGTACATATCACCGAGTTTAACAAGCGTATTTCCGATATTCTTGGCGACTGTTCGGTGCCGTTTATCTATGAGAGGATAGGAGAGAGGTATGCACATTATTTCATCGATGAGTTTCAAGACACCTCGTTGCTGCAATGGCAGAATTTCCTGCCGTTGATGGATAACAGCCTCGCGTCAGGCAATATGAATATGGTTGTTGGTGATGCCAAGCAGTCGATTTACCGTTTCAGGAGCAGTGAGGTCGACCAGATTATCAATCTGCCAAACATTTACAAACGTCCGAATAACGATTTCGGAGTGCGTTGCGAGGCTCAATTCAACCAGTCGGCCAATAAGCTGTCGCTCGGTACCAATTTCCGTTCATCGAAAAACGTGGTGAAGTTTAACAATACGTTTTTCAGATTTGCCGACCGTTTCCTGACACTTGACGGTATCTATAACGATGCCGAGCAGATGTACGCGCCGAATAATCAAGCTGGTTTCGTCTCTGTCGGGGTGTTTCACGATAAGATGACCGACGAGGAATACCATGGTAAAGTGATGGCGAAGATGCTCGAGCAGATTCGGGATTTGCATTCGCAAGGTGTTGATTATAAGGATATTACAATTATAGTAAGATATAATAAAGACGGATCCGAAATAGCCAATTATCTTATGGCTAATGGCATCGATGTCATCTCAGCTGAGTCGGTTTTGCTTAAGACATCCGATAAAGTTCAATTGATTATCAATGCGTTATCGTTGATGGTCGATGAAAAAAATCCTGTTACAAAGCTAGCCGTAAAACAGTTTTCGCATAAAGATGCCGGTAATCATGTCACGATGGGTGGCATTTACGACATCTGCGCGCAGATCTGCGATTATTACGGTTTTAATGTCGTTTCGGATGTGTTTCTTCAGTATTTTATGAACGCCGTTTACGACTGGCAGTGCCATCATAGCACCGGAATAGTCGATTTTTTGGAATATTGGGATAAGAAAAAAGATAAGCTGGCGGTTCAGACCAATACAGACCTTAACTGCGTCAATATCGTTACTATACACAAAGCTAAAGGTCTGGAATTCAAGGTGGTGATGTATCCGTACGCCAAGACGACGATAAAATCGCGCGGCATGACGGTAAAAGAGATGTGGATTCAATGCGCTGATAGTGAGTATACTAAGGATATCCCATATCTCGACGCATTCTTGCTGAAGATGAATAGCAAGCGACTGGCGGGTACCGTCTACGAATCGCTTGTGCAGAACGAGATTGCCAAGACCATGCTCGACAACCTTGACCTGATGTATGTCGCAATGACACGTGCCAAAAACATGCTTTTCGTCTATACCAAAGACGAGCGTCCTGATAAAGGTTACAATCTCTTTACTGATTTTTTCGACGACAGCCTTGATATTCAACATGTTAAGTCGGAATATGACAATCCTGACTTTGACGATTATTTTGTTAAACACGATGAGTTTGAGGTTACGGAAGGTGAAGAGATGACTTCTTATAACTATGGTGATTTATCTTCTACATTATTGATAGTCAATAATAAAGATAAAAATAATGACGATGTCAAGGTGCTCGAGCTGGAAGAAGGCGAGGAGGCTCCAAAACCTCTAAAATGGCAGGAAAAACTGAGTTTTGATGCCGATCCTACAATGTTTTGGGCTGAGAAAGGCACATTCAAACCTGATGAATGGGGTTCGCTGGTGCATCAGATACTGTCGCGCATCAAGACTATCGATGATGCCGAGAGGGCGTTGAGGCCTTATGTCAACGATGGAACTATCGATGAAGAACAGGCCGCCAAGCTTCTTGCCACATTCCGCAAAGTGACTGAGATTCCTGAGCTTAAGCCCGCTTTCGCGGAAGATGCCATAGTGAAAAACGAGATGGATATCCACACCTACGACGGCCGCATCATCCGTCCCGACAGGTATGCTGAAACCTCAAGCGGAATCATCCTCATCGATTACAAGACCGGCTCGGAGCACGAGCAGTATTTCAACCAGCTTCGCGATTACATGTCAGCTTTAATGCAAATGAATGGTAATCAAACGATTAAGGCGTACCTCGTCTATCTCGGTGACGAAATACGCCTTGTCGAAGTCAAAATGGACCGGTTGTTTTAAACCTTACTTGATCCAGTAAATATAATTATCTTTGCGAGGTCTTGCCACCGGATAGTCGCCTTTCACGTAGCCGAGGATGCAGTTGCCGATGCCGACGTATTTCGTGTCGTCGATGCCGAGGTCGCGGAGGATGGCTTTTCCTTCTTCGGTCTCAAATACCTCTTTGGCGCGGTGAATCCAGCATGAGCCGAGTCCTTTGGCGTGTGCTGCATTGAGCAGGTTGCCCATCACCAATGAGCCGTCTTCCTTCCAGGTGAATGCCGCTGTGGTGTCGGCTAAAACCACCAGAACTACTGGAGCTCCATAGAACGGATCCATGTCGTTGTCTTTGCCGAACACTCCTGCGTTGAGTTTGCTGAGCTTGTCGCGCACCTCACGGTTTGTCACGGCGATGATGATAGGAGCTTGTTTGTTCATTCCTGTAGGCGCGTAGGTGCCGGCCTTGCAGATTTCTTCGATGACCTCCATCGGAGGCACTTCGTCGGTGTAGCTGCGCACGCTGCGGCGCGTCAGCAGGTCTTCCATGGTAGTATTCATGACTGTTTCGTTAGTTTTTTCTGTCTTGTTGCAGCAGCTGCATAATATGAGCGCCGCAGCGATGAGAGAGAATAATAGTTTTTTCATGATTTAATTTTTTGCAAATATAAGAAAAAATCTCATGTCTTTTTACTATTTTTGCACCTGTTTTTTGATATTGAAAATGGCGATATCATTTTATCACATCTTAGGTCTGGTTTTGGCGGTGGCTCTCATTGAGGTTGTCGGCATCCTTTCTGTGCGTAAGGTGAAGAACGCCAACGACTTTCATACCAGCGGAGGCAAGGCCGGCACATGGGTCGTCACCGGCGCTATCATCGGCACTCTGGTGGGTGGACAGTCGACAGTGGGCACGGCGCAGCTCGCCTTCAGCTTCGGCATATCGGCATGGTGGTTCACCATGGGCATGGCTCTGGGCTGTGTGGCTCTCGCCATCGGATATGTGGTGCCGCTGCGACATAGCGGAAGCACCACTTTGCTCGAGATAGTCCGTAAGGAATATGGCCGCAAAGCCGAGATGACGGGCTCGGTGCTGTGTTCGCTGGGTATGTTCATCAGCATCATAGCTCAGGTTTTGTCGGCCGCGGCACTGCTGATGACGCTGTTTCCGATGAAATTCTGGGTCGCAGCTATCATCGCCGCGATAATCATGACACTTTATGTGGTGTTCGGCGGACTCTGGAGCGCTGGCATCGGCGGTGTGGTGAAGATCATTCTTCTCTGCCTCTCGGCCTTGGCAGCCGGCGTGGTGGTGTTGGTGCTCGCAAAAGGCTACTCTGGACTCATCGACTCGATGAAAAATATCTTGTTAAGCTCTGATATTCAATCGATTAGCGGCTTTGAATCGGTCGGCGACTTTAACCTGAGATACCAGTATCCTTTCGCCAGAGGCATCTCAAAAGACGTGGGATCATGTCTCTCGGTGATTCTCGGCGTGCTTTCAACCCAGACCTACGCCCAGGCAATATGGTCGGGTAGAAGCGACAGCATAGCACGCAAAGGCGCCCTGATTTCGGCCTTGATATCAATCCCGATTGGCTTCGCCTGCGTGTTGGTGGGAATGTATATGCGCGCCAACTATATCACTGTTGATGAGCTTAACGCATTGACGCTCATGGGAAAAGATATCCCTGCTGGCCTTGGAGTAATGACGAGCTCGGCACAGGCTTTCCCGATGTTTGTGACCAACCATCTGCCTAAGTTTATCGGCGGATTAGTGCTTGGCACCTTGCTGATAACCATCGTAATCGGTGGCTCGGGCTTGACTTTGGGTGCATCGACAATCTTGGTGAAAGATGTCGTAAAACCTAACAACACTCTGCGAGTGTCGCGTTACATCATCGTCGGAATACAGCTGATGGCGGTAATCGTAGCCGCTTCATTCTCAGGTAGTTATATCAATGATTTGGGCTTTCTGTCAATGGGATTACGCACAACTGCGACCTTTGTGCCGTTGACATTGGCACTGTTCTTCCCGGGCCGTTTCAAATCTAAATGGGTGTTTATCTCTATTGTTTTTGGTACAGCCTGCTTGATATTCGCCGAACTGGTGGCTCTGCCTGTCGACTCGATATATGTCGGTCTTGCAGGCTCGCTTTTATGCTGTCTTCTTTCCTACAAACCTCACGACAAGTGCTAAAGCTGTGATAGCTACAGCAAATGCTAGCCACGACGGCAATCCGAGCGCTGTCGGAAGCACTCCTATCAACAATGCGACAACTCCCACTGTGAGCGCGTAAGGCATCTGTGTCTTCACGTGCTGCAGGTGGTTACATCCCGACGCCATCGAACTCATGATGGTGGTGTCGGAGATAGGCGAGCAGTGGTCGCCCATCACAGCGCCTGCCATCACCGAAGCGACAACATTGTAAAACAGCGGCATCGTTGCATCGACAGCCAATCCCTGGTCTTGGCACAGCATCCACGAGGCCGGCAAAATCAAAGGATAGAGTATGGCCATGGTTCCCCAAGAAGTGCCTGTTGAGAAGCCTATCAAGGCGGCTAAAAGGAATGTCAAAGCTGGGACGATGAATGGTGACAGCGACAGCTTCAACAGTATGTCGGAGACAAACTCGGCTGTATGCATGTCCTTGGTAACCAATGCGATAGCCCATGCAGCAGTGAGTATCAGCACTGCGTTGAACATCAGTTTGAAGCCCTCAATCATCTCTTCCATCACCTTGCCGAACTCCAGCGAGCCGCGTATCAAAGTCATGATGATTGACATCAGCAACGATATCAACGATGACCACAGAAGGGCAAGGTAAGAGTTGGCATTGCCAATGGTTGCTGACAGTTTCGCGAGAGTGCTGAGACTCTCATCTTGCCAAATAGAAGCGTCATATCCTGTAAAGAACAGTCCGATTATCGTTCCAAAGATAAGAGTCAAAAGAGGAATCAAAGCATCGATGCCGTGAGCGGAATTCTCAGTGTTTTCAAGCTTTTCCGCATCTTTTTCTTCTGCCGTCCTTGCTGTCTTTTCGGCCTTCAGCATCGGTCCGTAGTCGCGGCCGCTGTATATTATCATCAGCACGAAGGCGAGGGTTAGCAGAGGGTAAAAACTGTATTTCAGCGAGTGGAAGAACACTGAATAGGCCGACGCTTCGATGCCTATCACGTTGATACCTTCTTGAATGTAACTCAGCTCCGCGCCAATCCAAGTGGTGACGAAAGCTATGGCAACCACTGGCGCTGACGTTGAGTCGACGATGTAAGCCAGCTTCTCACGCGACACTTTTAACTTATCTGCGACAGGCCTCATAGTGTTGCCTACCATCAAGGTGTTAGAGTAATCGTCGAAGAATATGCAGAGGTCCATGATAAACGTCATGAGCTGTCCCGAACGCGGTCCCTTGGCGCGTCGCAGCAGCCAGTTCACTATGCCTTTCATTCCTCCATTTGCCGAGATAATCTTGACCATTCCGCCGATTGTCAAGGTGAAGATGATGATGGTCACATGGTCGGCATCGAAGAGCGAACCTGTGATGTAGGTGTCGACGACTCTTAATAATCCGCTGCCTAAGGCCGTTCCTGGTTCTTGTCCGCCGTAAAGCGCCGTCAGGAAGGTGCCCGACAGCACGCCGAGAAACAGAGCCGATATCACCTCTTTTAATACAAGAGCCATCGCGATGGCGATGAGTGGCGGCAATATCGATAGCCATAGCGGCATCGGGCCTTCGAAAGGACCGCAGAAATAGAGCAACGCCAGACATACAAGTACGACGGCGATGACTGTCAGTATTGTCGGCTTCTTCTTCATAACTATCTTAGTTTATCGACGATTTCGTTGATTCGCGCCAGCTGTTCCGGGATGTTAATGTGCTGCGGACAGTGCGACACACATTGCTTGCAGCCGATGCAGTGCTCGACCTGTCTGTCGGCCTCAAGCTGACGGTTGTATTCGATGAGGAAACGCCTACGTGCACGTCGATAATCCTTTGATTGTGAGTCTTCTACGATGCTTCCCTCGTTGACACATTTATTGTAAAAACCGAAATTCGTAGGGATGTCGATGCCATAAGGGCAAGGCATGCAGTATTGACAAGCGGTGCAAGGTATCAAAGGATATTTCAGATAGATATTTGCAACCTCCATCAGCATCGCGATTTCTTCGTCAGTGCAAGGATTTAAAGGACAATACGTGCGGAGGTTATCCTGCAGATGCTCCATATACGTCATGCCACTCAACACGGTGAGCACGTTAGGGTAGGTGCCAACGAAACGGAACGCCCACGATGCCACGCTGGCCTGCGGAGTACGTTGTTTCAATGTGTTTGCTAATACATCGGGCAGGTTAGCTAAACGTCCGCCAAGCAACGGCTCCATGATGACGACAGGAATGTTCAAGTCAGTTAGGCGTTTGTAAAGATAGTCGGCGTTGACGTTGCTGGCGCTGAGGTCGTGCGCATGCTCCCAGTCAACATAGTTCATCTCGATCTGCACGAAATCCCAATGATATTTGTCATGGTTGTCCAAGAGCCACTCGATGACACGTTGGTCGCCGTGGAACGAGAAACCGAGGTTACGGATGCGACCGGCCTTGCGTTCTTCTTGAACGAAGTCAATCATGCCGTTTTCGATGTAACGTTTCTGGAAGGTGTCCCATCCGCTAGCACCTTTGCTGCCGTTGCCAACCGAATGCAGCAGATAATAATCGAAATAGGTGGTCTGCAGTTTCTCAAACGAGTCGTGGTACATCTTTATCGAGGCTTCGCGACTCCAAAACTGTGGCGCGAAGTTCGAGAGTTTCGTGGCGAGATAATATTTCTCACGAGGATAACGGCTCAAGGCTGTTCCTGTCGAAACCTCAGAGTTTCCGCGGCAATACACAGGGGAGGTGTCGTAGTAATTCACCCCGTGATCCATGGCGTAGTCCACCAGTTTGTTGACCATCTCCTGGTCGATTACGTCGTCTTTAAACGGCAGTCGCATCATGCCGTAGCCGAGTATCGACACGCGGTCGCCGGTGTTATGGTTGGTGCGGTATGTCATCTTGTCCTTCGGGATATCGCCCAAAGAATATGTTGTTTCTTTATCATAAGTATCTGATTTACAGCCGCTTAATGCGATGGCCGATGCCGCTGTCGTAGCGCCGATAACGGTCAGGAATTCCTTGCGTGAAATGTTTTTCTCCATAATCAAATACTCCTATGAATTAAGTTACCCTCAACAAATATTGCTGAGAATGGTCTTGTCGGGCAGACATGCTCGCAGGCGCCACAGCCGATGCAGCGTTCCTCATTGATTATCGGGATTTTCGGCGATGTCGGGTCCTCGGCGTCGTACGGCATCATGGTGATGGCACCTGTCGGACAATGGCGTGCGCAGTTGCCGCATTCCACGCCGTCGTGCAAAGCCACGCAGTTCTGTCCGACCCACACGGCATGTCCAATCTGTATTGAGGTTTTCTCCTCGCGCGTTATCTTGCTGATGGCGCCTGCGGGACATACTTCCGAACAGGTGGTGCAGCTCGGGCGACAGTAGCCGCGCTCAAACGACATCTCAGGCTGCATCAGGTTTTCGAGTCGGGTAGAGGCACGCAGGACGTCGTTGGGGCATGACTGCACGCATAGCTGACAGCCGGTGCAACGCGATGTGAAGTTGTCTAAACTCACCGAACCAGCAGGTTTTAAAGGCACTTCGCGCTTTGGCGCTTTTTTCTTGGTGATGGTTGCCAGACCGCCATCGACGACTTTTTCTTGAGCTTTAAGGGTTGATGCTGCTGCTAAAACTGCTATCGTCGAAAGGAAAGTCTTACGGGTTGTCTTGCCGTCTAAACTAGAGTTCTTGGAGTTCTCCAAACTTCCCGTTTTAGTTTTTTCTGAGTTCTCAGAGTTCTCTATTTTCACGCTATAATTAATCGCTCTTTGCTTGCAGTTTTCAATGCAGTTGAAGCACATCACGCATTTGGTGTAATCGATGCGATGGTTTTTAGGGTCTATCGCCGAGCAGCGGCAGTTTTTCGCACAGAGTCCACAGCCGTTGCATTTTGAGGTATTGATAACCGGTTTAAAGAGCGAAAACTTCGACAAGCAGCCCAACAAAGCTCCGACAGGACAGATGTTGTTGCAGAACCAGCGACCATTTACAAGTGCTAAAACAGTGATTATCAATAAGTAAGCTATCGATATGATGAACATCGGCAGACTCTTGATATAGACGTCGACGGTGTAGAAAGCGTAGCTGTCCCAACGCTCGGCGAAGTAAGCCAATACATTGTTAATCAATCGATAAACTGGTGCAAATAGGTTCGATGCGAATCGGCCGTAGATGCTGTAAGGCTCGATGAAGATTGCTGTTGATGTGAACCCGAAGGCAATCAGCAAAAAGAATGCCAAACCAATGTAATAGCGGTATCTTTGGGATTTTTTGAAGCTGTAACGGTTCTTTTTACGTTTCTCGGCAATGTGTGCGATACCGTCCTGATAGATGCCGAGAGGGCAGATGATGGAGCAGTAGATTCGTCCGAAAAGCAATGTCACGATGACGATTGCAATCAGAATGACAAAACTCGATGCCAATATAGCCGGCACCAGCTGCAGCTTCGCCATCCAACCGAACCAGGCATGCAGCGCTCCTGAAAAATCCAGGAATAGCAGCGTCATCAGCACAAAACTGATGGTTGCTAATATTTTGCGTACTTTCCTTAACATACTAGCTAATTTCATTAACCAATAACCAATAACCTTAGGTTATTTAATCATATTTAAAAACTCTGTTTCATCAATAATCTTTATCCCCAACTCTTCCGCTTTCTTCCTCTTTTCAGGTCCCATCTTTTCTCCTGCAACCACGAAGTCGGTCTTCGACGAGATTGAACTCGAGTTCTTTCCTCCCAGATCTTCAATCTTCTGTTTGATGCCGTCGCGCGAGAAATTGACGAAAACACCACTGACTACTATGGTTTTGCCTGCTAATATCTGATTCTCCGATGAGACTTTTTTTTCTTGCGAGAATTGTAATCCAAAAGCTTTTAACCTGTTGATAATCTGAATATTACGTTCGTCATCAAAGAAGTTTCTGATGCTCAAGGCAATGGTCTCGCCAACGGTGTTGATCTCTTGCAGTTCCTCCAACGAAGCGTTGATGATGTTGTCGATGTTGTCCATCTTGTTGGCGATGACTTTCGCTGTCGTCTCACCAACCTCACGGATTCCCAAGGCGTAAAGTACTCTTGCAAACGGCACTTCGCGCGATTTTATCAACGAATTCAAGATATTGTTGACGGTCTTTTCCTTAAATGAAACTTTTCTTGTCACCGTTTCTGGGAACAGACTGCTCTCATCGATGAAAGTCTCAGTCTTTTCAAGTCCATAGAGCTGGTCGTAGGTCAAATCGTATAGGTCGGCGTAATTGTTAATCAGATGATTGTCGAAGATAACTTCAACCTTGCCTTCGCCTAAACTCTCAATATTCATCGCCTTCCGGCTGATGAAATGCTCGATGCGACCTTTGATCTGCGGCGGACAACCCATGCTGTTGGGGCAGTACCAAGCCGCTTCGCCCTCGTTTTGCACCAAAGTGGCACCACATTCCGGACATTTTGTGATAAACTGCACCTCGCGACTGTCGTTTTTACGCTTTTCAAGGTCGATTCCGACGATTTTCGGGATGATTTCGCCGCCTTTTTCCACCTTTACAACATCATCATAATGCAAACCGAGTTGTTTGATGAAGTCGGCGTTATTCAAAGTGGCGCGTTTCACCGTCGTTCCTGCCAAAAGCACTGGCTCGAGGTTAGCCACAGGTGTTATCGTGCCGTGTCTACCGACTTGAAAATCAATGCTTAAGAGCTTCGTCGCGACTTGCTCAGCTTTAAATTTATATGCTATAGCCCAACGTGGTGACTTGGCTGTCATGCCCAATTCCTCGTGTTGCGCGAAACTGTTGACTTTTATCACTATTCCGTCGATGTCGAACGGCAGGTTTTTCCTCTGTTTGTCCCAGTAATTGATGAAACTCTCTATCTCATCGATGTTTTTGCACACCTTGATGTAGGGCGAGATGTTGACCCCCCATTCCTTAGCCGCCATAAGACTCTGATAATGAGTGGTATACGGCAGGTTGTCCATCATCATGTAGTAGCAGTAGTTGTCGAGCCTACGACGTGCCGCTTCCTTCGAATCCTGCAGTTTTATTGTGCCTGCGGTGGCATTTCTGGGGTTTGCGAACAGCGGCAAGCCTAGGTCGTCACGCTCGGCGTTGACCTTGTCAAAGCTGTCATGCGGCATGATCACCTCACCGCGCATCTCCAGAAAATCAGGATAATCGCCTCTCAGCTTGAGTGGGATGGAGTGTATAGTCTTGATATTCGCCGTCACCTCGTCACCCTGAGTTCCGTCGCCTCGCGTGACAGCCCGTACCAAAACGCCTTTTTCGTAGGTCAGGCTGATCGAAACGCCGTCGAACTTCAACTCGCAGACGAACTCTACGGGTTCTTCGATGGTCTTCTCTATGCGTTGAATAAACTCGATAATCTCGTCGCGATTGTACGAATTGGCGAGCGAAAGCATTGGATATCTGTGCTTTACGAGCGGAAACTCCTTGGTGATGTCGCCGCCGACGCGTTGCGTCGGCGAGCTCGGCAAAGCAAATTCCGGAAACTCTTTCTCCAAGGTGATGAGCTCATTCATCAGCATGTCGAAATCGTAGTCGCTGATGCTCGGCTGCGCCAAGACATAATACTTATAGTTATGATTATCAATAACTTCGCTCAGTTCCGCAATCCGTTTTTTCGCTTCGTCTTTGGTCATAATCCTATGCAAAGAAAGTAAACATCATCATGGCTATGTCCAATACCGCAAATATGCCGTAACATGTCAACAATAACCATTTGTTTTTAGTCCAAAATGCTGAGTTCTTGTGAAATTCCTTCCATCCGACATAACCAGCAATTACGTACGTTGGCACTGTCAGCAATAAAATCTCTATATCATCTAAAATAAATATGGAGTAGACCAGTGTTATCAAAGTTGGCAGAACCAGTAAAATGTATTTGCGAAACACCCTGAAAAAGCCGAAAATCAGCATCACCGACATAGGCGGAACAAGTATAAGCAGCAAAAATAATCCTACTATCTTTATGTTGAACTCTAGACCGAAAACATAATTGAAATAATTGCAGTAATCACCGAAAAATCTCGTAATTGCAACGAATGGCTTGTGATATATCACCAAATCGACAACCGTTTGCGTGATGCCTACGGCCACAACGTAGCCAATCAGCGTCATCAGTGCACCTTTCCAATTCTTCAGGATGAAAAGCGTCACCAGAATACCTATATAATATATGAGGCTATGGTAATACACCGCGAATCCGAGTCCGAGACAGAATCCCGCGATGATGAAACTTGTGCGGTGAAATTTTTCTATCTCATTGTTATCCAATAAGTTGTGCTGTTTTATGATTAGCAAAGTGCCATAAAGAATAAATGGAAGTGCTACAACCGATGCAAACGGATGAACCGTCACGAAAGGCACACCCCAAAGCAAAGCCCCGAAAGTGGCAATCTCCAACGCCGTGGTCTTGTCGGCAATGATTTTTGTAATTCTATATGCTATCGTGATGATTAACAATGAGAAAGCGCCCAAAAGCAGTCGCGAGATATAGACTATCCAAGGGTTTGCCATCCATGAAGATGGAATATGGTAATAATTGAAATCAATATAGGTATACCATCCGTCGGTGAATATCACCGCCAAAATCTTTACGATAATAGCAAGCAGCAATATCAGCGACAGCGGATGCTTAATACTGAAGAAAAACAGTTTCTCTTTCATAGTAAATTATTTATATGTGCATTCATAAACCTGATTATGATACATCTCGTTTAACGACTCTTCAGCATCACGGCATTCCTTCCTTGAATAAGTACCATAATAAATATCTTCTACGCCAGTATCCAAATTCTTGCAGTAACAGTTCCTCTCGCACGACGAAAACAGCATCACAATTGTCAAAATAAGTAGAAAAACAGCTAAAATCTTTTTCATGATTAATTATGTTTAATCTGCAAAGATAACAAATTTTTCTGAAACTTTTATAATTATTTTCAAAAAAATGCTTAATTTCGCAATATCTTTTTTAAAATTTAAAAATACAGATTTTATGACGAAAAGATTGTCTATTTTATTGAGTATCATATTATTATCGCTTTTCGCGAAGGCTCAGAATGTCGAAATCCGCGACTGGTGGAACGATTTGTCGGTGTTTCAAGTCAACAAAATGCCGCCTCGCACCAACGTGATTCCGAGTCCGGCCGAAAAATATTCTATCAACCTCAATGGAAGCTGGAGATTCCACTTCACAAAGAGCCCTAATGATGTCGTGGATGGTTTCTACGAGATAGGCTACGACTGTCGCGACTGGGACATGATCGACGTGCCGGGCAACTGGGAGCTGAACGGCTTCGGCGACCCCGTCTACGTCAACGTGGCCAACGAATTCAAGTCGAATCCGCCTTACGCCCCGACAAAATACAATCCGGTCGGCTATTACATCCATAAATTCGAGATTCCCGAGTCGTGGCAAGGCCGTAACGTGTACCTGAACTTCGGCGCTGTCAAATCGGCATTCTATCTCTGGGTAAACGGCCAGTTTGTCGGCTATTCCGAGGATTCGAAAACCCCTGCCGAATTCGACATCACACCTTATATCATTCCCGACCAGCCGGTGTTCTTCGCGTTAAAAGTCTTCCGTTTCTGCGACGGATCGTACCTCGAGGCGCAAGACTACTGGCGTATGAGCGGCATCACACGCGACGTGGTGGCGTATTCCAAGCCGAAACTCAACATCTACGATTACTTCGTGAAAGCCGGTCTCGACAATAAATACGAAAACGGCACATTTGCAATGGATGTCGAAATAAACTTCGACCCGAAAAAGATTCCAAGCAAATTCAATGTGATAGCCGAGATTTCAGGCATAGATAAAAATGGCAATAATCTGAAAAAAGTCTTTACGAAAAACCTTCGTAAGAAAGACCTTAAGAAATTCAAAGACAATAAGTTATACACTGTCAGCTTCGAAAAGACAATAATTCCGAACGTAGCGCCTTGGTCGGCCGAGAAACCTAATCTCTACACCTTGACGATAAAAATCATCGATAATAAAGGTCATGAGGTTGAAAGGGTTAGCAGCGAGATAGGCTTCCGCACGGTCGAAATCAAAGACGGACAGCTCAAAGTGAACGGCAAAGCTATCATGGTGAAAGGTGTCAACCGTCACGAACATAGCGGAATTACTGGACAATACGTCGACCGTAAGACCATGATGGAGGATATCCGTCTGATGCTCGAAAACAACATCAACACCGTGCGCACCAGCCATTATCCCGACGATATCTACTGGTACGAACTCTGTGACAAATATGGCATTTATGTCATCGACGAGGCTAACAATGAGTCGCATCCGCAAGGCTACGAGGAGAACAGTCTCGCCAAGAAACCCGAGTGGAAAGAGGCATTTTTATATAGGTGTAAGAATATGGTCGAGCGCGACAAGAACCATCCGTCGGTCATAGTGTGGTCGATAGGCAACGAATGCGGCAACGGCGTCTGCACCAAATATTGCTACGACTGGATGAAGAAACGCGACACGAGGCCTGTCATCTGCGAACGCGCCATCTACGACGACAACACCGACTACATCGGACTGATGTATGCCGGCATCGACTATCTGGAGAAGTTTGCAAAAGACCGTCTCGACAAGAAAAACCGTCCGTTCATCATGGTCGAATACTGTCATGCCATGGGTAACAGCTGCGGCGGATTGCAAGATTATATTGATGTCTTCGAGAAATATCCTCAGCTTCAGGGCGGCTGCATCTGGGACTTTGTCGACCAGTCGATCATTAAATACGACGAGAAGATGAAAACCGAATGGTACGCTGCGGGAGGTGACCTCGGGAGCATCCCTGACTGCGGCAACGACGACAGCTTCTGTGTCAACGGACTGGTGACCAGCGACCGTAAGCCGCACAGTCACATGGATGAGGTGAAGAAATGTTATCAAAACGTCACGGTGACTGCCGAGGATATCGACGAAGGTATCTTTAAGATTCATAACAAGTTCATTTTCACCGACTTAAGCGATTTGGAGTGTATCTATACGATATTATCCAACGAAAAGAAACTCGCTGAAGGCGCCGTCGGCCTGAGCTGTAAGCCAGGGGAGACGCAGACGGTGACAATTCCGGTGCCCGACCCGTTTAAAGCCGAGTCGTTCATGCCGGTGAACCCCAATCAGGAGTATTTCATCAACTTCTCGTTCAGAATCAAGAAAGGAAACGAACTCTTGGCCGACGGCGCCGAGGTGGCGTACGAACAGTTCCAGCTGAATATCAGGAAGAAGGACCCTGTGAAAGTCACGAAATACGATAAGATCGAGATTGTCGACAACGCCAACGCCATCATCGTTAAAAACAAGAAATTCAGTTTCATGATCGATAAGAAACAAGGCGTCCCGACATCGTTTGTCTACGAAGGCGACGAGTTGCTGGAAAGTCCGGTAAAACCTAACTTCTGGCGCGCTCCGACGCTTAACGACGACGTTGACTGGAACGGCAAGCGCCTGTGGAAACAGGCAGGCCTCGACAGTCTCACAATAGGCAAGAAGTCGTTCAACGTGAAACGTATCGACGTCGGCCGAGCCAGGATTACGGTCGACCTCGAATTCCTCAACAACAAAGGCGAATTAGTGCTGAAAACCAATCAGTTATACGAAGTATATGGCTCGGCCGACGTCGTCGTCACCATGAAAGTGACGCCTACCGACAAGGTCGTGACCTTCCCGAAGGTCGGCACCCAGCTCGCCATGCCGTTCGATTATAATAAGGTGAAATATTTCGGCAAAGACACCGAAAACTACCCCGACAGAAACGCGTCGGGCAGGGTGGGAGTGTACTCGCGTTCCGCCTCAGGCTTCTACGAGATGCATGAGGAGCCTCAAGAAAGCGGCAACCGCACAGAAGTGCGCTGGGCTGCCATCACTAACGCCTTCGGCGACGGTCTTTTCGTGAGCGGCAAGGAACATCTTAACTTCAGCATTTACTGCTATTCCGACGCCGACATCACCAAGGCGGAGAGGATAAATCAGATCTTGCCGTCGGGGTTCTGGACCGTCAACATCGACTGCCGTCAGGCACCTCTCGGAACTGCTACCTGCGGTCCTGGCGCCCTGGATAAGTACTTGATTAAGAACGACAAATACGAATACACCTTCCGTCTGCGCCCGTTCAAGAGAAACGAGACAACCCCCGAAGAACTCTATCATCAAGACGTCTTTTAACTATAAACTTATAATCTTATAATCTTCTTAACTTATAAACTTATAAACTTATAAACTATGTTTAAAGGTCATCCAAAAGGTCTCTACGCCCTCGCTTTAGCCAACACCGGCGAGCGTTTCGGCTATTACACCATGCTTGCAATCTTCGTATTGTTCCTGCAGGCAAAATTCGGTCTCTCCGCACAGACAGCGGGACAGTTTTACGGCATCTTCCTCGCCGCAGTCTATTTCATGCCTATCATCGGCGGCTACATCGCCGATAAGTTCTGGGGCTTCGGAAAGACTGTCGTCACCGGTATCCTGGTGATGTTTGCGGGCTATCTGCTGCTGTTTACGCAGAAAGACGCCACTGGTAGCATGGCGTTCACCATGATGATCATCGCCTTGCTGTGTATCGCCATAGGCACAGGCTTGTTTAAAGGCAACCTGCAGGTGATGGTTGGAAACCTCTACGATGACGCTAAATACGCCGCAAAACGCGACGGCGGCTTCAGCCTGTTCTACATGGCCATCAATATCGGCTCGATGTTCGCTCCGACCACCGCTACGGCTGTCACCAACATGTTTTTAGGCAAAAACGGACTCACTTACGACGCCAACATACCGTCGCTGGCCCATCAGTTCCTCGATGGCACCATCACCGCCGACGGGATGACGCGACTGCAGACCCTCGCTGAGGCTCAGAGCAGCTTCGGTGGCGACATGACAGCCTTCTGTCATAACTATATCGACTCATTATCAGTGGCTTACAGCTACGGCTTCGGCGTGGCGTGTATCTCGTTGATTCTTTCAATAGCCATCTATTTCGGCTTCCGTAAGTCGTTTAAGCACGTCGACGTGCGCAAAGGCGAGAAGTCGGCAAAAGAAGAGAAGGTGGTTGAACTCACTCCGAAACAGACGAGAGAGCGCGTCGTGGCCTTGTGCTTGGTCTTCGCCGTCGTGATCTTCTTCTGGATGGCGTTCCAGCAGGCCGGACTGACGCTCACGTATTTCGCCCGCGACTACACCGCCTCGGTGGCGACAGGCTGGACGCGCATCGGCTTCGATGTGTTCACCCTCGCCATGATAGCCGTCGGCGTCTACGCCCTGTTCGGAATCTTCCAGAGCGACACCGTGCGCGGCCGCAGCCTGTCGGCATTGCTGCTCGCAGCATGCGTCGCGGGCGTGTGGTATAAAGCAGCCCACGTCGACAAACTGGTAGTCCTCCTGCCTCAGATATTCCAGCACTTCAACCCGTTCTTCGTGGTAGCCCTCACACCGGTGTCAATGGCTATCTTCGGCGCCTTAGCCAAGAAAGGCAAAGAGCCCTCGGCTCCACGTAAGATCGCCCTCGGCATGGTAGTCGCCGCCCTCGGCTATTGCGTGCTTGCAGTGGCTTCTATCGGCCTTCCTTCACCAAAAGAACTTGCTTCCACCGGAGGCGTGAGCCACATCCTTGTGTCTCCAAACTGGCTGATCTCCACCTATCTGGTGCTCACCTTCGGCGAACTGCTGCTCAGCCCTATGGGAATATCATTCGTCAGCAAAGTGGCCCCTCCAAAGCTCAAAGGACTCATGATGGGCCTCTGGTTCGGCGCCACAGCAATAGGAAACTACCTCACATCAGTGATTAGCTCCATCTGGAATACCGGATTGTCGTTGGTGATGATCTGGGGAGTGCTGATTATCCTTTGCCTGGTGTCGGCAATATTCATGTTCGCAATGATGAAACGACTCGATAACGCTACGGCGGAATGTTAAATAAAAAAAGGGACGTTACACGAAACGTCCCCAACGATTAACAAAAAACTAATAAACTATTCAATTCTGCGCCGTGTTATCGCATATCATCATGCCTGCTTTGATTTTCACGATGCAAAAATATAGCAAAAAATCATAGAACGTTTTATTCTGCGTGTAAAACGTTTTATTCTGCGTGTAAAAAATTTTATTTTACGTGTAAAATTTTATTTTGCGTGTATTTTTCCGATGTATTCTTTAGGAGAGACATTCATCAAACGCTTGAATACTTGCGAGAACGCACTGCCCGAAAGGAAGCCCGAAGCAAGCGCCACCTGCTCGAGCTTAATCGTCGGATCTTCCTGTAAAAGCTGGCAAGCATGCTCAATGCGCAGCGTGTTGATGAGCTTGTAAAACGACTGATATTCGCTTCTTGCGATGACTTCACTTAGGTAATTTTTGTTGATAAGCATGATATCGGTGAGGTCGTTCATCGTAAAATGCTCTTCAAGATATAATTTTTTATTTCGAATGGTCTCAACCAACTTTTTCTCGGTCTCCTGACAGTATTTATCCGACAGGCGATACTTCGTCGAACTCTCGGCATTATCGCCTGTATCTTTTTTCTTCAACTCTCTTGGCAGTTTCTTGGCATTGCGGTGCGGATTCAACGAAACGATGGCAAACCATACGTTGATAATGATAAAAACGATGTCGCGCACCATCTTTGCCCAATAGCTGTTCAAAAGGAATGTGGCGATAAGCAGCATGCACACGATAAACGGCAGCCATTTGATACTTTTCGCAAACTTGATCGGGAAGTCGTCGGCACTCGAGAACTCATCCTCGTCAATCTCACGAATCTCCTTCACCAGTCTGAGTCTGCATCTGTCGAGCTGTACGATGTAGCCCAATGCCACGAGCAAAACCACAATTGTCATAATGGTTTTGTAGGTAGGCGTAAACTTGATGACTCCCAAAACCGGCAGCATCAGCGCAATCCAGCAGATAATCACCGGATGCTGCAGCTGCAGCAGTCGCGGCGCCGTATAAAAGTCGAGGAAGAAATAACCTTTGATGAGAACTATCAAGTACGAGGTGATGAACAGAAGAGCCGATGCGTTGACCAAAAACAACACCTCGGGCCTTCCAATGAAGAAGATGAATGGCAACTCCACGACCTGCATCATAAACAGATTGGCAAGCGAATAACGGGCAGGGTAGAGCTGTCCGAACACCTCTTTGTACGCCGCAGGCACGTAAAAAACCTTCAAAGCCCACCCGTAGAGAGCTACCACGACGTAGGTCAGGTTTACCGAAAACATCAATAAATACAGTCGATCGTATGCCATAATGCGTATTTGCTAATCGTTATTTTTTTACGGCTGCAAAGATACGAAAAAATTTTAATAAAAACAAAAATATTTTTACTATTTGCCGATGCAAAATCTTGAAAATATGGAACTTAGCACTTCGCCAGTCGTGACTTCACCGGTGATGCTGCCTATGTGATACAAGGCCTGACGCAGATCTTGCGCCAACAAATCGGCCGAGAGCTTGTCATCCAGGCCTTTCTTCACCTGTTCGAGACTCTCCCTGGCATGCGTCAACGCCTCGAAATGCCTTATATTAGTGACTAATACGGTGTTTCCGTCAATCTTTGGCGCGTCGGTGTGACGACTGATGTTGCTCTTCAAACTCTCGACATCCTCAGGGTCTTTCGCCGACATATACGAGAAGGTCGTCAAGCTGCGGATGTTATACAAATCCATGCCGGTGATGCTGTAACAATACTCGTCGGTCATGTAACCGCCATTCTTTTCAATGTTTTTCTCAAATGTCGACTTCACACTTGCTTCAAAATCGTCATTTAAGGTAAACATGTTGCCTGCATCCATCAAATCGCTCTTGTTTATCACCATTATCAGCTTCTGTTTCAACACGTTGACGCGATTTACTATGTCTTTCGCCGCCTTAACAATCTCGCTCACTTTCTTCGTGCCGTCGAGCATTCCTATCACGATGTCGGCTTCCGAAATCTTCTTGAAAGTGCGCTCAATGCCAATCTTTTCAATAGTTTCGGACGTCTCACGAATACCTGCAGTATCAATGAACCTATACGTCAGGCCGTCGATGGTAAACGTCTCCTCGATGGTGTCGCGGGTGGTGCCTTCAATGTCGCTCACAATGGCTCTGTCTTCGCCTAAAATGGCGTTCAAAAGCGTGCTTTTGCCAGTGTTTGTCTCGCCGACGATAGCCACAGGAATTCCGTTCTTTATGGCGTTACCCATTCTGAATGAATCGGTTAGCTTGCCGATATGCTTCAACGCTGCATTCAAAATCTCGTTGAGCTTTGTCCTGTCGGCAAACTCCACGTCTTCCTCCGAAAAGTCGAGTTCAAGCTCTAAAAGTGAAGTAAGTTCGACGAGTTTTGCCCTCAAGTCACGCAGCTCGTTCGAGAATCCGCCTTTCAGCTGATTCACCGCAATCCTGTGCTCGGCTGCATTCTGCGACGCTATGAGGTCGGCCACCGCCTCAGCCTGCGCCAAATCGAGCTTCCCGTTGATGAAGGCACGCTTCGAGAACTCGCCCGACTGTGCCAGCCTGCAGCCTCGCACACAAAGGAGCTCCAATATCTTCTGTTGCACAAATTGCGAGCCGTGACAGCTTATCTCGACGCAGTCTTCGCCAGTGTAGGAGTGAGGCGCCTTGAAAACCGTCATCAACACGTCGTCGACCATCGGCTTATCGTCAGGAACGGTGTCGATAATCTCGCCATAGTATGCCTTGTATGGCTCTATGTCGTTTATTTCCAGCTTCTTACCATTCTTTCTGAAGATCAACAAGGCTGTGCTTATGCTGTCGGCTCCCGAAATCCTGATAATCGAGATGGCTCCAGCCCCCGCCGCTGTCGCTATCGCGCAAATTGTGTCGTATTTACTCATCTTAATCAATATCCATGTTTAAAAACTGTTCTACCTGTCCGGCTTTGATGCGTTTGGCAATGATAACCTTCTTAGGATCAAGGAGATATATCATCGGAGTGTTCTGCACATCGAACTTCGAAAGTATGTTGTCGGTCACTCCCGAACTGATCTCCACAGGGAAAATCACCATCTCAGGGTGACGAGTGCGTATATCTTCCAAGATACGGCCTTCCTGAGCGCATTTCTCGCAGGTCTTGTCGTAAAACACCACAGCCACATAACTGGCGTCGATGGAGTGGAGGTTGCCCAACTCTGGGAACTTAGCGCCAATCTTCAGGTTTTCAAGGTGCTTAGCCCTGTCGGCCATAGCCTTCAGCATGCTCTCCGACACGCCTTCAAGCTTCAGTTTAACGAAGTAATCGTTGACGAGATGGATGTAAACATCGTCCAGATTCATGTATTTCGGAGCGTAATACATCCTGTAGAAATACCAAAGCAGATAATCGCGCACCTCGGTGCAACTGCCGGCCTTGGCGATGATGTTGTCGATAGCCTCGTTAATAACTATCGCATCCGGACTCATAGCCTCGAAATAGGCGTCTAACTTATTGTCTATCATCGGATAAGTCAACACTCTCGGGTCGTCAAACGGGAATTCATCCCAGTAATTGTGCAACTGATGACTCTTCACCGAATTGATTACCGTATTAATAAATGCGCTGCTTTTCTTGACCTTCATCGATTCTTCGTAGCTCGCGAGGTCTTTACGCAACGAGTCGGCTTTCTTCCAATTCTCGGGATGATAGCCTTCCTCACTCTCCAAAACCTTGATATTTGCTTCGGTTTCCCGAATCTTTGCCATCAACTTGTAATAAATCTTTGTCTCCTTCGCGCAGCCTTTCACCTTCACTGTGCTCCAATCCTCCAAATCGCTGACTTTTACCGAAAACTTCTGCTTTTTAGCCACTAAAACCTCAATCAGAGGGATGTTTTTGCTCGTCGTCAGAAGGTAAATGCCTTCCGGCAGTTTTGTTTTCTGCTTGAAGCGAATCACATCGTTCTTAATCGTCAAAGTGTCAATCACAAGAGCTTTCGATCCGCGATATTTGCAAAAATAATAAGTGTCATCTTGTTGATTATCAATGCTTATCTTAATATCAACTTGCGACAAACCGATTAACGGAAACAATAAAGAAATTAAAACAAAAAACTTTTTCATAACAATAATTTTAAAAACCGTCATTTCAAGCCAAGGCTTATAAATCTTCCATCCGATAAGGCTTTTTACGAAAATGACGAGTGCAAAAATACATTTTTTTTCTGTCATTTCAAAATATTTTGTAATTTTGTAGTCGTCAATAACAATTAAAAACTAAATAATATGAGACCTTTATCGATTATAAAAGTCCCTGTGCTATTTTTGTTATTCATTGAGTATCAAATAGTTACATCTTCTGACGCTTGCGCTCAGAAGAGAGAAGAGCTGCGTGTGGCATTCTGGAATTTCGAAAATTTCTTCGATCCCTTCGTCGACTCCACGCGGGTGTACAACGAATTTACCGAAAACGGCGGTCAACACTGGACAAAACAGCGTTTCTACCGTAAGCGTAACAACATGTTTAAAGCCATCCTCGCCATCTCGGAGAATGAACCTCTGGCAGTGCTGGGAATTGCTGAGATTGAGAACCAGTACGTGCTAAATGCGCTGTTTAACCAGACGCCGCTCAAAAATCACAACTATCGTATCGTGCACTACGAAGGCGACGACAAACGCGGCATCGACGTGGCGATGGTTTATTGCATCGACAAGCTGCAACTCATTTATACTGAGCCTATTAAGGTAAGAAATCCAAAGAACAAAGGCTATCGCACGCGCGACATTCTCTATGTTAAACTTTACGACAGGCGAGGCGACACTATCCATGTGTTTGTCAATCACTGGCCGTCGCGCTACGGTGGTGAACGGGAGACCATAAAAATGCGTGCTCTAGCTGCTAACACGTTGAGACACAAGGTCGATTCGCTAGTCGCATTGCCTCAAACCATCCCTAAAATCATCATCATGGGCGATTTCAACGACACTCCCGAAGACCCCAGCATAAAAGATGTGCTGTGTAAAGATGATGTGCTGGTCAATCTGTTTACCGATGGCAAGAAACTAGGCTTCGAAGGCACTCTCAAACATGAGTACAACTGGCAAATCTTCGATCAGATTATTGTCAGTAAGCCGTTGATTAACAATAATAAAGGACTGATTTATAAACCTAACAGCGCCACAATATTCCATGGCGATTTTCTCTTCGAAAAAGATGAGTCGTTTGGAGGTGTTAAGCTGTTTAGGACCTATGTCGGACCAAAATATTTCGGCGGTTATGCCGATCATCTGCCGGTGTATATCGACTTGATATTCAAGTGATTACAGCCTGTTGCAGATGTTCTTGAAGTCGCATATCTTGCACGGATCAGTACCTTCGCATTGAGCAAATGGGATGTCTTTGTTGAACATCTCTGAAAGCAATTCGTTGAAATATCTGTTGCAACAGCCTTCAAAATCGGCATTTAGCTCGTGCTTTTCGTCTATATCCAGGTCGAAAATGCCGTGACTCAGCTTCAAGAAACCAACTATCCCGGGCTTGACCTGCTCCGGTGAGACTCCCTTGTTTTCCTGGAGGTACAGATATTTGTACATCAGCAGCTGTATCGATTTGTCTTTCATCGAAGTGATGGAGGTGTCGTCAGCAGTGATTTTCAAGTCATCGTCGGCCACTTTGCCGGTTTTGTAGTCGATGACACGTATGTCGCCGTTCACTTTGTCGATACGGTCGGCATAGCCGTGCATCAGCACCTCATGGCCTTGAATATCAAAGGTTTTCTTGAGTTCTGTCTCAACAGAAATGATTGAGAGTTTGTTGCCTGCTGCCAGGAATTTTCTCTCGTTTTTGATGAATCCGTCGAGCATGCTCTTGATGATTGTCTCGCTCAGATAATTGAAGCCGCTGTCGGGCAGACCGTCGGCAAAGTTCTTCTCTTTCAATGCTTTACGGTAACATTCATCGAAATGTTTCTTATACATCTCATCGAAAAGATCCAGCGTAATCTCCTCGTTTTTAAACTTTTCGTAGAAAAACTGCAGTGTGGCGTGCACAATGTCGCCCATCTTGTTCGCCTGAATCTCCTCGTCGGGCGTCTCATCATTGATACGTTCAACGTCTGCCCAGTAAAACTTGAGCGGACAGTTAGTGTAATGACTGATAACCGTAGGGGAGAGCCTGGTGATTTTTTTCAGCATCTCGTCGGTCTTGGCAATGCTGATGCTTTCACGTTTCTCATTGATTGATGGCGACTTATACTGCCAATGTTCAAGCGTGACATTAGGGTTGTCTTTGGCATATTCGTATTCGAGTTGCATGATGAAACGACTCGGCTCGCCCATGCCAGGATCGGCTAAATTGTTGTAATAAAGGTTGATTTTGCCTGCATTCTGCAGCAAACGGTAGAAATGGTACGCGTAAACGGCCTGCTGCTGACTGTAGGTCGGCATGTCGTAATCCTTTCGTAAGTCATACGGTATCAAGCTGTTATTGCTTTTATTCTGTGGCAAAATACCCTCGTTGACACTCAAAAAATGTATCTCGTCGAAGTCGAGGTTACGCGTCTCAAGCAGTCCCATAATCTGCAAGCCGTCGGTGACGCTTTTTTCATAGTTTATCGTCATTTGCCCCGCAACTTGGATGTAAAGCGCTTGTAAATCAACGACTTGCATCTCGTTGGCGTATTTATTATGCAACAACTCGATTCTATTTATTATCCTTCCAGCAACACTAATCTGATTTTTGACGAAATTATTGTCTTTATTCAGCAATCCAGCCGAAAGACTCAAAATCTTGGTCATGGTGTCGACACATTCTTGAGTATCTTCCCATTTTTTCGTCGTAAGATTAAGAAACTCAAAGAGTTGCTTATTGTCTTTAAATGTTTCCAAATCCGATTTCTTGAAATAATAAACCATTCCTTTCGCTTTCTCCATTAGCCACGAATTCAGTTTATTATATGCTAAACCATTGAAAATCAATTTAATAAAATCGGAATTACAGAAACGCAGGAATGTCCAGAGATAGTTCCTGTTTTCGTCGGAAGTAAGCGTCTGTTGGTACCTGAAAAGCTGCTCAACAAAGTGATACACAATGGTTTTGTTGAATGGATAGCCCATCGTCACCCTGATGTCGCCGCACGATTCGGGAATCGAATTCAAAACCGGTATCAAAAGTGCCTCATCAGCCAGGACGATGACGCTTTTCTTATCTTTTTTATCATCCTTATCCTTTGATAGGGCAAGTTGCAAAGCGCTAGTCTGCACTGCATTTCCCGTCACACTGACGATGTTGATGTGCTTTTTCTGTGTTTTATAACTGTCGCCTATGAAATTTTTCTCGAAATTAGGATGTTTCTTGAAGAATTTTCTTGCAAAAAGACCGGCTTCCTGTTTCTCATCTTCAAAATAATATTTATCTAAGTCCCAGAGTATCACTGCGTTACCATTCTCAACCATGCGCACCATGATGTTCTCTTCGGTCTTCGTCAATGCGTTGAAACCGGCGAAAATGATTTTCCTTCCGAGTGTACATTTCTGCAATGTGGCATCGTCAAACGAGGCTATCTTCTTGGTTATCAAGCCATAATAACCCTGACCGTTCTTCTCGAGAGTGTTGCGCAGGTTATTGTAATAGGTGATAAGCGACTCGAAAAACTTCAGATAGTTGGATTCCACGCCGTTTTCGAGGCTGAGATTCCATTCTTCAATCTCTTTGGCGTCCTTCAGATGCGCGAAAAGCTTGGCTGCATCAACGTTGTACTGGTCAATCTCGTCGAAATCCTTTGCCATCTGGGCAGCATAGGGGAAGAACTCGTGGTTCATCTTGATAATCTCGAATATAACTTCAATATTATCAATGAGTTGCAAGCCGCTCCATTCTTCCATGGCCTGCTGGATCGAGAGTATCTGCGGCACCCAGAAGTTGGTGGTTATGGTCTTCGCCAGCTCGTTTCTCAGCTGCAGAGCCGCACGTTTGTTGGGGAAAACAATGGTGATGTTCTCCTTCGTCAAATCGTAATGCTCTGTGATATAATCACTTATCTTCTTGATGAAAGCCATAACTCAGCGTTTTTCAGTTGTTCCTGTGTGCCCAAATCGAACCAGTAGTCGGGATGTATCAATTTTGATGTAACTTTATGATTTTCAGCTATTTGCTTATAAAGTTCAAATACGTAGCAAGGTTTTACTTCGAAATCTTTGAAATATTTCGGTTTGAAAAGATGTATTCCGCTGAACGACAATAACTTACACTTATTCGGAATTGCTCCGTTGCCGTCGTAGTCGTTGGTCTCGCTGTTGAAACGCCCAAGGAAGTTGTCCTGTTCGTCAAACACCAACTTGCGCTTGCTGTTACGTTCCTGAGTGAGCAGCCATGCGGCATCGTCGCTCTTCAGGAAATCGTCGTAAAAGCCTTTAATATCAACGTTTGTCAGCACGTCGACGTTATGCACGAGCACTGCATCGCTCTGTGCAAAGTAGGGCAGAGCCTGCAAAATAGCGCCCCCGGTATCCATAAGGAGTGGCCTCTCATCAGAAACTTCTATCTCAACATTCGGAACGTCATTTCGATTCAAAAATTCAACAATCTGCTCCCCAAAATGATGAATATTGATCACAATATGATTGAATCCTTGCTTTGTCAATTCTTCAAGTAATACTTTAAGTAAAGGCACTTTATTGAATGATACTAAAGCCTTTGGCGTGTTGGCTGTCAGTTCTTTCAATCGGGTGCCCAGTCCAGCTGCAAGGATAAATGCCGTTCTTCTATTTTGCTTCATAAACGTGTGAGATATGTTGTGCCTGATGGTTGATTTCGACCCTCACCATCGGGTAGTTTTCGTGAATCAGTTCGCCAATGGTCTGAGCGAAAAACACCGACCTATGCTGTCCGCCAGTGCATCCGAAGTTGATCTGCAGGTTCTTGAAACCGCGCTCGAGATAGTTGTCAATCGATTGATACACAAGCATTTGAACGTTCTGCAAGAAGTAATGCACATCGGGCTTGTCGTTTAAAAAGTCCTTCACCTCAGCGTCCTCGCCATTCATCTTCTTAAACTCGACATAACGTCCCGGGTTAGGCAAGGCACGGCAATCGAAAACATAACCACCGCCGTTGCCGCTCTTGTCGTAAGGCACGCCGCCGTTTTTATACGAAAAACTGTTAACAGTTATCGTAAGTACTTCAGGCTCAATGCTTTCGTATTTTTGTAATACAATTGATAGCTGTTGTAATACACCTTGTAACTCAGGCAACTCGAACGGCAAAGTCCATTTTTCGTTCACCTTCATCAACTCGCGGATGGCATACGGGATGCTCTGCATAAAGTGTAACTTCTTCTGTATCAGACCTCTAAACCCATACGCCCCAAGCACCTGCAAAAGTCGCAACAACACGAATGCCGGGAAATATTTGTCGAAACTATCTGATAGATGGTTGTCATTCCGAGCGCAGCGAGGAATCTCCTTCAGTAGATGTTTGTAGTATTCTATTAACTCCTGCCTTAAGGACTCGGGTAATCTTGCCTTCACCTGATATAGCAACGACACCACGTCATATTGCAATGGACCTTTTCTACCACCTTGATAATCAATGAAATATGGCTCGCCATCGACGACCATGATATTCCTTGATTGGAAATCCCTGTACATGAAGAAATCCGACGGAGCCTCCAGGATGTATTTCGCAAGTCGTTGAAAATCACCGTCTAAGCGTGTCTCGTTGAACGAAATCTCTTCCTGTTCCTTCAAAAAACAGTATTTGAAATAATTCAAGTCCTCCATAATCGACATCTCGTCGAAAGCAGGAGTAGGGAACGCCTTCGAATAATCGAGTCCCTGATGTCCAACAGTCTGAAAATCAACGAGTTTGTCGAGCGATTTTTTATACAAACTTATAGTCTCATCGTCAAAACTGCCTTCTTCAAGACATTTTTCTACATGCTTGAAAAGGGTGTCATCGCCTAAATCGGTCTGCACATAGACATCTTTGCCTGAAGAGACGGCTAAAATCTCCGGAACGGGGAGTCCGCATTCATGAAAATGCTTGGAAAAACTGAAGAAAGCATCGTTTTCCTCGATGTTGATATTGTAAGCGCCAATCAAATAACGCCTATCGGTCTTCACACGAAAATAAAGCCTCGACGAACCCGAACTGGGCATCGCCACGATCTCCAAAACCTTTTCTCCTAGATTTTCAATGAGTTCCGCAATCGTTTTCTTAATCTCTTCCGAAGTCAGCATAACAGAAATTTTAGCTTACAAACTTACAAAATTTTTTTCAAATAATGTATCTTCTCGAGAAATTTATTATCTTTGCAGCGAGATTTATACTCCTATATCGTGTTTTGCGAAAGCGAAATTCTGATAACGACTTAATTAAATTATTGATTATCAAACATTTATCTAAAGATGAACGCTACCGAACTCAAGACTATTGAGAAACTCAACCAGCCGACAATTTTGCCGGGTGCTGTAAAAATCAATGTGAAAATTGATGTGAATGAAGAAGAAGTGAAGCTTCCTGAAGCTCCAAAAGCTGAGAAAAAAGCTGAAAAAGTGGAAAAGAAAGCAGAGAAGAAGACTGTGAAGAAAGCCACCAAGAAGGAGGAGAAAAAGGACGAAGTCATATCTCAAAACGAGGAGATTTCGCAGGAAGCAGAGCTCGATTTGAACAACGACAACGAAAACGAGGAAGAAGAGGAATCGGAATTCGATTTCTCGGGCTTGAACAAGCTTCAACTCGTTGAACTTCTTGAGGAGACAGTCCAGGAACAGGACATCGCCAAGATCAAGGACAAAGTCGTCGCGATCAAGTCTAACTTCTTGAGACTCAATAAGGAAGACCGTGACCGTGAGATGGAACAGTTTATCCTCGACGGTGGCGACAAGGACAGCTACGAGCATACCGACGACCCGCTCGAGGTGCGTTTCAAAGCAGCCTTCGACATCTACAAGGTAAATAAGGACAAATACAAAGAGGAACTCGAGCGCCAGAAGAACGATAACCTCAAGCAAAAGCTCGGAATCATTGAGGAACTCAAGACTTTGATCTTCTCGGAAGAGACTCTTAAGAAGACCTACGACGACTTCCGCGACCTGCAGGAGAGATGGAAAGCCATCGGTCAGGTGCCGGCCAACGAGGTGTCGAACATCTGGAACACTTATCATTTCCTCATCGAGAAATTCTACGATAAGGTAAAGATTAACAGAGAGTTACGTGACCTTGACCTCAAGAAGAACCTCGAGGCTAAGATTGAGCTCTGCGAGAAAGCCGAGCTGCTGCTTCTCGAGAAATCACTGACAAAAGCGTTCAAACTCCTCCAGAAATATCACGACGAGTGGAAAGAGATCGGTCCGGTGCCGCAGGAGAAGAAAGACGAGATCTGGGATCGCTTCAAGAGCGCTACCGACAAGGTAAACCAGATCCGCCGCGAGCATTACGCCAAGCTCGAGGAAGAACAGAAAGCCAACTACGAGGCTAAGGAAGCCATCTGCGTTAAGATGGAAGAGATTGTAAATGAGCCTGTTAACAGCATCAACGCATATCAGAAGAAGTCGAACGACGTCAATGAGCTGTTTAAGGTTTGGAAAGGCATCGGCCCGGTCGCCAAGAAACAGAGCGAAGAGATTTGGAACCGCTTCAAAGGCGCCATGAACACCTTCTTCGACGCTAAGAAAGAGTTCTTCAACAAACTCAAGGTGCAGCAGATGGAAAACTACAACAAGAAGCTGCAAATCTGCGTGGAAGTTGAGAATCTCGTCGATTCAACCGAGTGGAAGAAGACCACGGATCGCATCAAGAAACTCCAGGAAGAGTGGAAGACCATAGGTCCGGTCCCGAAGCGCCACAGCGACAAGATCTGGAAGCGTTTCCGCAGCGCCTGCGACGCCTTCTTCGGTAACAAATCGTCGCATTTCTCAGGAATTAAAGGCGAAGAGGACGCCAACCTCAAGGCAAAACAGGAACTCATCGAGCGCATCAAGGCCTTCGAGATGAAGAAGGACCGCAACGAGAATATGGAGGCAATCCGCGCATTCCAGAGAGAATGGATGGCCATCGGTCATGTGCCGATGAAGGTCAAAGATGCTATCCAGAACGAATACCGCAGCCTCATCGACGGCATGTTCGACAAGATGCGCGCCAACGATAACGAGTTGACAGCCAGCGAGTACCGCACCATGATTTCGGGTCTGAAAGAAGATCCTGATTCACGCGACAAGGTCCGCAGAGAGCGCATGAACCTGCAGGGCAAGATCCAGAAGCTGCGCGACGAGATCATCACTCTCGAAAACAACATCGGATTCTTTGCCAATAGCAAGCAGTCGGAGCTTCTCAAGGCTGAATACGAGAAGAAGATCGTCAAGCTGAAGAACGACGTGAAGGTCCTCGAGGCAAAGATCAAAATTCTCAATGAACAATAATAAACATTGAATAATCCGTAGGGACGCGGCGCGCCACGTCCCTATGATTTTTTATGAATTCAAATACCTTCGGAACGGCTTTTTGTTTGACGACCTTCGGTGAATCCCATGGTCCTGCCATTGGTGGTGTTATTGATGGTTGTCCTGCTGGTATTCTTCTAGATAAATCATTGATTGAAAATGAGTTATCACGCAGAAAGCCGGGGCAAAATGCCGCCATGTCGGCCAGAAAAGAGCCCGATGAGGTTGAGTTTTTGTCGGGTTTGTTTGAAGGCAAGACCACAGGTGCTCCGATAGCTTTCATCATCCGTAACAAAGACGCGAAAACGTCTGATTATGAGAATCTTAAGGATGTTTTCCGTCCGTCGCATGCCGATTTCACTTATCAGGAGAAATATGGCATCAGAGACTATGCCGGTGGAGGTCGAGGCTCGGCCAGGACGCTGTTGCCTTGCGTGGTGGCAGGCGCTGTCGCCAAGCAAATACTGGCATCGCAAGGCATAGAAGTGCTTTCTGATGTCGTTCAGATAGGCGAGGAGAGCAGCGAAAGCTTTACAAACGACGAGATAGAACGCATTTTAAGCCGTTTTAGAGAAGAAAAGGATACGGTGGGGTGCACAATTCAAGGAATCATCAAAAATGCCCCTGTAGGCCTCGGAGAGCCCGCTTTCATGAAGTTTAACGCCGTTCTCGCTCATGCGATGATGACTATCAACGCTGCCAAGGGCTTTGAGATAGGCGAGGGACTGCACGCCGCCCGGATGCGGGGCAGTGACTGTAACGATGCTTTCATCAATGACGGTGGGAAGATTCGCACGCTCACCAATCACTCGGGCGGCGTGCAAGGCGGCATCACAAATGGCGAAGATATCGTTTTCAGAGTCGCTTTCAAGCCGATTCCGTCGCTGATGCAGCCGCAGCAAACCGTTGACATTCAAGGTAATACGACGACGTTGGAGATTCAAGGCAGGCACGATGTTTGCGTCGTTCCACGAGTGGTTCCGATAGTGGAGGCGATGGCCGCGATGGTCACCCTCGACTTCATTTTGTTAAAAAAATGTAACAAAATATAGCACAATATTAAAAAATTGTGTATTTTTGCAGCGTAAAACTTCAGGGCAAGGTGAAATTCCTTTCCGGCGGTATAGTCCGCGACTTCCCTTCGGGGAACTGATTCGGTGAAATTCCGAAACCGACGGTTAAAGTCCGGATGAGAGAAGTTTTCATATTGAATAGTTATAAATTTTTAAAAGCCCTGATGTTTTATTAGGGCTTTTTTATTATGTCATATTCTGAAAAAGACATCGAGTTAATGCGGCGCGCCATCGAGCTTGCCAAGAAGGGCGGAGGATACGTCCATCCTAATCCTCTGGTGGGCTGCGTGGTGGTCAGAGACGGCGAGATCATCGCCGAAGGCTACCATGAAAAATACGGTGAATTTCATGCCGAACGCAACGCTCTAACACGCTGTAAATCAGAAACTAAAGGCGCTTCACTTTATGTAACACTTGAACCTTGCTGCCACTATGGCAAGACGCCTCCCTGCACCGAGATCATCATCGAAAAAGGTATCAGAAAAGTCTACGTCGGCATCCTCGACCCGAACCCGCTTGTGGCCGGAAAAGGCGTGAAGATGCTGCAAGACGCCGGCATCGAAGTCGAAGTCGGTCTCTGCGCTGATGAGATCCGTGAGTTGAATAAGGTTTTCCTGAAATACATCACCACAAAGCGGCCTTACGTCATCATGAAGACTGCCATGACCCTCGACGGGAAAATAGCAGCATTTACTGGCGATTCGAAGTGGGTGACCAACGAAGAATCGCGCAAACTGGTCCATCAGTTACGCAGCGAGATGGCTGGCGTCATCGTTGGAATTGGCACCGTCCTCGCCGACGACCCGATGCTGACCTGCAGATTAGAAGGAGAACATCATCAACCGATGCGCATTGTTGTTGATAGCAATTTGAGAATACCTATTGATAGTCAATTGGTTGCATCTGCGAAACAGTATAAAACTATCATCGTAACCACTGTCATTCCGAGCGCCGAAGGCGCGAGGAACCTCCTAAACGCTGGGTGTGAACTACTCCAATGCGACTCTCTTAACGGTCACGTCGACATCAATGATCTAATGAATAAATTAGGTTCCCTCGGCATCGACTCGCTCCTCCTTGAAGGCGGCGGCACCCTGAACGCCGCGTTCCTCGAATCTGGCTGCGTCGATGAGGTATGGGCCTTCATCGCCCCGAAAATTATCGGAGGTGCCGCCGCCCAGACAGCGGTATCGGGCAAGGGAATAGAAAAAATGAGCGACGCGATTCAACTGCAAGACATTGATATTCAAAATATTAAAGGTGATATTTTAATAAAAGGAAAGATATGTTCACGGGAATAATTGAAGACATCGGAAAGGTGAAAGCTATAGTCCGCCATGCCAACAGCATCAGGCTGACCATCGAAGTGCATAAGATTCTTGACGACATCCATATCGGTGACAGCATCTGCACCAACGGTGTCTGCCTCACGGTCACGACATTCGACGACAGCTCTTACACCGCCGACGTGATGCCTGAAACAATGAATCGTACCAACTTCAAAGACCTGAGAATCAACGACTTAGTGAACTGCGAACGTGCCATGCCTGCCAACGGTCGATTCGGCGGACATATAGTCTCGGGACATATCGACGGCACTGGCGTCATCTCCAAAATGACCCACGACGACAAGGCCATCCGCATGAAAATCGAGACCCGACCTGAGATTTTGCGTTACATCGTCGAAAAAGGATCCATAACCATCGACGGTATCTCATTGACAGTCACCGATGTAAGCAGCTTCGACTTTGGCGTTTCGATAATCCAGCACACCCAGGACGAGACGACGCTCACTAAGAAAAAGATAGGCGATACCGTGAATCTTGAGAACGACATCGTTGGAAAATATATCGAGAAATTTATGGGCAACATCACCGCACAACATGATGAGAAATTACTTAACTTATTGAAAGACAATAATTTTTAATAATGAATAAAGATTTTAACACTATTGAGGAAGCTTTAGACGACCTTCGCGCCGGCAAGATGATCATCGTGGTCGACGACCCTGACCGCGAAAACGAGGGCGATTTGATTTGCGCAGCCGAGTTTGCGAGCGTCGAAAACGTGAATTTTATGGCCTCATACGGCAAAGGACTGATCTGTATGCCGATGAGCTCGGAGATATGCAAACGGTTGAGACTCAATCAGATGGTGCTCGAAAATACCGACAACCACTGCACTGCGTTTACCGTTTCCATCGATTATCGCGACACCACCACAGGCATCTCAGCAGTTGAACGTTCCATCACAGCCCGCAAGGTTGTTGAAGACGGCATCCGCGCTGAGGATTTCCGTCGTCCGGGACATATGTTTCCGCTCGAGGCCCGACAGGGTGGGGTGCTGAAACGTGGCGGCCACACTGAGGCTACCGTCGATTTGATGCGCCTCGCAGGACTGAAGGAATGCGGACTGTGCTGCGAGATAATGCGTGAAGACGGCACAATGATGCGCACGACTGAATTGGTGCAGTTTGCCAAGGCTAACAACCTGAAAATCACTTCGATAGCCGAGTTGATAAAATATCGCCGTAAGACTGAGGTCTTGGTTGAACGTGTGACAGAGGCCGAGCTGCCAACAAAATATGGCACTTTCAGAGCTATCGGCTACGTCGATAAGATCTCTGGCGAACATCATGTGGCGTTGGTGAAAGGCGACCTCACAACCCCTGAACCTGTGCTTTGCCGCGTGCACTCTGAATGCCTGACCGGCGACGCCTTCGGTTCGATGCGTTGTGACTGTGGCGAGCAGCTTCAGGAGGCCATGCGCCGTATCGAGAAAAAGGGCAGGGGCGTGCTGCTTTATCTCCGTCAGGAAGGCCGTGGCATCGGCTTGATAAACAAGCTGAAAGCCTACACTTTGCAAGACAAAGGCATGGACACCGTCGAGGCTAACCTCGCACTCGGTTTCGCCGCCGACTTGCGCGACTACGGCACCGGTGCTGAAATATTAGCCGACCTCGGAGCAAGAAAGATCATCGTGATGACCAATAACCCGATGAAAATCAGCGGCTTGGAAGGTTATGGCATCGAAATCGTCGGTCGTGAACCCATCGAGATGACCTGCAACGAAAAAGACGCATTTTATCTATACACAAAATACAAAAAAATGGGGCACATGCTGCATGTTAAGGATATACCAGTTAACAATACAGACGAAAAACTATGCAAAAAATAGCAGGCCTTGCGTCAAGCAGAAAAATAAGCCTGCGGCTTTTTGCATAGTTTGGAGTCATAGAATTTTAAATTTTGAATTTTAAATCTTTAAATTAAATAGACATGAACATTTTAGAAGGAAAACTCTTGGCTGAAGGTCAGAAAATCGCTATCGTGGCCGGCCGTTTCAACGAAATCATCACCAACAAGCTGTTGGGTGGCGCCATCGACGCTTTCAAACGTCACGGCGGTGAAGAGAAAAACATCGATATCGCTTGGGTTCCGGGCGCTTTCGAGATCCCGCTCGTAGCAAAGAAGATGGCTGCAAGTAAGAAATACGACGCTGTGGTATGCCTCGGCGCTGTTATCCGCGGTGCAACACCTCATTTCGACATGGTTGCCAACGAAGCCACTAAAGGCATCGCTCAAGTAGGCCTCCAGACCGAAGTGCCAGTGATCTTTGGCGTTCTCACCACCGACAGCATCGAACAGGCCGTCGAACGCGCTGGCTCAAAAGCTGGAAATAAGGGATACGATGCAGTGACTACTGCAATCGAAATGGTCAATTTGCTCAAGCAAATCTAAAACATTGGCCTTTGACTATTGGCTGTTGGCTTTTATAATATATCGCCAATGGCCAATATTTTTATTCATTGTCAAATTCCTCAATTTCCTTGACGATATTCTCAATTAACCTTTCCTTAAGGTCATAGAGGTCGTTGGAGATATCGCATTTGTAGTAATGCGGGTTGATGAGACGTTTCTCGGTGTCGTCGAGGTGCGCCAGGTTGTCGAGATAATAGGCGCGTTTCTCCATGATCGGGATGTCTTCGAGAATCACTTTGCCGTCTTTCATCACCTGCGGCTGCAGAATGCGGTACTCATATTTTCCGGCAGGGAAGGTAGTTGACTTGAGATGGTCGGTCTCGTCGCGCAGAGTTATTTCCTCATGATTTTCAATGGCTTGCGCGAGTTTGTCGCCTCTCAAACAAGTCACATCCATCTTGAATTTGTTGTTTCTGATGATGCGGTAGGTGATCTGGAATCCAGGGTTTATCAGCTTGCTGCTTTCTTCCGAACGTTTCAACACCGGCATATCGTCGACTTGCACGAGTTTGTAAACATTTCCGAAACAAGGGTTATGTTTGCTTGTCGCGATGGCGTCGCCCACGCCGTAGCTGTCGACCATGCAACCTTGGCGCTCCAGTTCGGTGATGAGGTATTCGTCTAACGCATTGGTAGCGAATATCTTACAGTTTTTCAGACCAGCTGCATCCAGCATCTCACGTGCTTTGACTGAGAGGTAGGTGAGGTCGCCGCTGTCGAGACGAATGCCGTAGCCGAACTTGTACGAATCGTCGATTCCGTTGGCTTTAAATGCCTTGATGGCGTTTTTCACGCCGCATTTCAGGGTGTCGTATGTGTCGACGAGGAGTATCAGCACCTCGTTTTTATGAGTCTTGATATATCTGTCGAACGCTTCATATTCGCCTTTCACCGTTGATCCGAACGAGGTCACGTAGCTGTGCGCCATCGTTCCTGATGCCGGGAATCCGAACTCCACTCCGGTGACGATGTTAGATGTGTTCTGGCATCCGCCTATCACAGCTGCTTTTCCGCCGTAGATGGCAGCCCACGGACCGTGAGCTCTGCGGCTTCCGAACTCGCTGATTGGCTTGGTGGTGCTGCGTGTCACACGCGACGCCTTGGTTGCCACCGCCATCTGATGGTTCATGATGCAAAGCATAGGAGTCTCAAGGACTTGCGCCTCGATGATAGGACCTTCGATGGTGATGATTGGCTCTTTCGGGAATGCTATCTCACCTTCGCGCATGGCGTAGATGTTGCCTGTGAACTTCATCTTGGCGAAGTATTTGCGCACCTCGGCGTATTCTTCGCCCGGAAGGAACTGCTCAAAGAAGCTTTCGTCAGCTTTCCCGAGGCCTTCCACCATTTTCAGCACCTCGCGCACGCCACTCACCACAGCCCAGTTGTTGGTATCCGGAGCCTTGCGGTAGAAGAGGTTAAAGACGGCGCGTTTGTTTTGCATCCCATTGTCGTAGAACGACTTGCCCATCGTATATTGGTACTTGTCGGAGCAATAAGAAGTGTTCAGTTCCATGATAATCGCTAATTTTTTGCAAAATTATAAAAAAAACTCTAAACTCTACACTCTAAACTCTACACTTTTAAGCTGCGGCCGCTGCTAAAAACGTCATAAACAGGAACGCCAGCAGTGCTATCGTGACGATTGCTAATATGCTTCCGAGGCATCCCCAGTTACGTTCGCCGTCGGGCAGTTTGTCTGATAACAGACAGATTATCAAGCCGATAAGTGGTGTAAACAGCACCGAGAGGAAGAATGTCCAGCCGAAGCCGATGCGGCGACGGGCGCCGACGAAGCCCACCAGCACTGCGAGCAGTGAGTCGGATATCAATCCGAAAATCAATAATGTCAATGCCATAATGCTATAATTTCTGGCAAAGATAGGAAAATTTTTCAAAAAGTCTTGACAAGCGAGAAAAATTGTTGTATTTTTGCAGTGTCTAGCGTGATGCTGGGGCCATTGCGATTATTTTGGGAAGGTTGATGATCCCACAAAGCAGCGGCTTTTAAAAGGAAACTTCTGTGGTTCCGAGCACTAATCTTCAGCAAACCGCCGAAATAGCTGAAGGTGTTTAAGGAAGCGGACAGCGGCAATCCGTATAAAGAGTGTGCTACTTTTCCCATAGAAGTCTCTTTTTTTTTATATCGTATTTTTTCTTAATAAAGCATCGATGCTCGTATAATATAAACGATAATTTGGATAAATAATTAAGAACCAAAACACTCACGATAAATTTTTTATCATTTTTAATAAAAAAAATATCAAAAACTGAAAAAGTTTTATTATTTTTGCAAATTAGGATATAATATGCATTTTTTGAAATGAGGGATGTTAACCACAAGATTAACAATAAGTTATCTTCTGTTAAAAAGGAAGAACAGGTTGCGTTTCGCATGGTAATAGATTTATTTGCAGGTTGTGGAGGTTTGTCATTGGGGCTTTATCAAACAGGATGGAATAGTTTGTTCGCTATTGAGAAAAGCGTTTTTGCTTTTGAGACACCCGTATTCAGTCGTTCCCTGATTGGTATGAGATCAAGAAATATATCACAGGAGTCAAGATGCTCAAGTTGTAAGCGCCTCGTTATACCCAAATTGGCAATGCCATTCTACCTTTTTTGCTGAATTGGCTGGGAAAGTAAAGTTTAACTATTTGGAACGTAATCGTATGTGTGACAATACGAAGAATTCGAATTTGGATGCGGAGTATTTGTTGGCGTTGAGGGTGTCTGGGTGAGAAATATATCAGAATAAAAAAGATGTGCGACAACAATACATATACGGCCCTGATTTCTATTGCGGAGGATGTGGAGAATTTGAGACCTGCGGCAGATGTAGAAAAATTGGTTGTATTTAATTGTAACACAAAAAAGAATACATAAGGTAATTCAAAGATTAAATGACAGAATGTCAAATAAACGAACGAATATAGTATATAATATTGATTCTCGAAAGATAGGTTCAATACTACCTAACGAATCTGATTTTTTAATTCAAACGACGATTACATCCCCGCCATATTTTGACATGAAAGATTATGGGGTTGATAACCAAATAGGATTTGGGCAAACCTACGATAAATATCTTGATGATTTACAAGATGTATTTCATAAGGTGTTTGAAAAGACAACAAATAACGGCACTTTATGGATCGTAATTGACACATTTAAAAGAAATCATTCCGTAGTTCCTTTACCATTTGATCTTGCCAATAAATTAACTAAAATAGGATGGCATTTCCAAGATATTATTATATGGAAAAAGGATAAAACTGTACCATGGTCTTCGGATGGCTTTGTTCAAAGAAAAATAGAATACATCCTTTTCTTTTCAAAAACAGAAAAATTTAAATATAACAAAGACGTTACAAGAGTCTACGATACCCAACAATTAAAGAGATGGTGGGTTAAATATCCCGAAAGATACAATCCCAAAGGAAAAGTTTTGGATGAAGTATGGGAATACCCAATCCCTGTACAGGGTGCATGGGGCGATAAGTACATACGCCACTTTTGTCCTCTTCCAAAGGAAATGGTTGCAACAATGATAGCGTTGAGTACAGATGAAAACGATATTGTGCTGGACCCCTTTGCAGGTAGTGGTGCAGTATTAGCTCAGGCAGCATATATGAAACGAAAGTATTTAGGTGTTGAATTGAACAATGATTATATCGAACAATTTAACCGCTACTTGCAAGACACTTTGAAAGAAGGACTCAAGGAGTATGAGACAAAAAAACTGGCACCAGATCAAATACAATTTGAAACTGTTATTTGGCAATTAAGAGCTCTCAAATATGGTCGAGTTTTATTGAATTCACTTGAGAAAACGATTAAAACACACGATTTCAAGGTTGTTGTTGCACAACAAGATTTTCGAAATGGAAAACTATCCGTCGAATACACTTTTATTATAACGGAATCTTTTATAAAAAAATGTGATGCCATTATTCAAGAATTCATCAATTCAAAACCTTTAAAACTATATGGCATTTTGCCAGTAATTAAATACTGCAAATCAGAAATGATCAATTTGCAAGATTACTATATGTATTCTTCGACAAATTCATACTCATATATTAAACAACGGGATAACCTCGCCAAAGCAAAGGTATTCAGTAAAATTAAATTGGATATTGATGAAAAGCAATATGACTAAATCAAAACCCCGTTCAAGGAAAAGAAAAGTTCTTACGCCAGAACAAAAACAAGCTCGCAAAGAGAAACAACAAAAAATGCGAGAACAAAACGCTCAAAAAAAAGAGATCAGAAAAATATTTACTAATTTGGGATATGAACGATTGGTTGGTATTACAGGACATAATTTTATTTATGATGATAGAACTAGCGAGTTGGATGATGTTTTTGTTTGTGAAAATGTTGTGTTAATAGTGGAATACACCACAGATAAGAATCCTGGTGATCATCTTATAAAAAAAGACGAGTTTTATCAAAGAGTCAATAAAAACCATAAGCGGTTTATTCAATTTATGATAGATTCGTTTCCTTCAGATGCCTTTAAAACCTATTATTATGATAAAATTAAACCCCAATACCAAACACTAGACTTACTACAATTAAAAATACTGTATTGTTCAAGATATGACCTTGGGGAAGAACCTCGAAATGTTGTAAAAAATGTGATTTATTTTGACTATAACATTGTTCAATATTTCAAGTTACTCACAAAAGTCATCAAAAAATCAGCACGATATGAATTCTTGGATTTTTTAGATATAGATTACCATAATTATGGTGTCAACATTTTAAATTCGGCCTCGGCTTCAAAAGATGAATATAAAGGATATGTGCTTCCTGAAGCAAAAAGCTCATTCAAGGAAGGTTATAAAATTTTGTCATTCTATATTGATGCCGAATCTTTGATGAGACGGGCTTATGTTTTGCGTAGAGAAAGCTGGCGAAACGAAGAAAATATTCGTTTATACCAAAGAATGCTAGAGAATGATAAAATTGTTAACATGCGAAAGTATCTTTATGAAGAAAGCCGTGTGTTTGTTAACAATATTATTGCTACTATATCTATCGATGATATTGAGCTCAAAAGAACTGTTGCTTGTGATAAAACAGAAAGGATTAGTATTTGTGAAAACGGGGATTTTGTAAATGGCAATTTAACTCGAGTTGACAATATTCAAATTGAGATCAAAGATAAATCTAATATTATTGGTATTATTGACGGTCAGCATAGAGTGTTTGCATATCATGAAGGGAACGATAGTTATGAAGATAAAATAAAGGAATTAAGAAAAGTACAAAATTTATTAGTAACATGCATTATTTATCCCAAAAACATTAGTGAACAAGAAAAGAATCGTTTTGAGGCTAATTTATTTTTGGAAATAAATAAAAACCAAAAGAAAATCAGTTCATTATTACAACAAGAAATAGAATTAATTGTATCTCCTTTTTCTACTATATCCATAGGAAAAGACATTTTGAAGCAACTAAACGAAAATGGTCCTTTGCGGGATAAGCTAATACATAGCTCGTATGACAAAAACAAAATCACCACAGCTTCTATTGTTAGTTATGGATTAAGACCTTTGATTAAATTAGATGAAAACGCCAAGGATAGTTTGTTTAAGCTTTGGAATGAACCAAACAAGTTGAAATTGAAAGATAAGAATTGTACCGATGATGATCTAAGAAATGCATACGTTGTTTTTTGTGTAGAAAAAATCAGAGATTTATTAATAGCATTTAAACAGCATTTATCTAGTAATAATATGTGGGAGCCATACAGCACTAAGAATAAACAAGGTGTGTTGGGAGTAGTCTTATTGAATGGCATTATGAATGTATTGCGTTTGCTCATTGAAAATGATCAAATATCCACAGTTGAAGAATATGTCAAATTATTAATTGGTGTTGAGAAATTCCAATTTAGAGATTATAAATCAAGCCAATATAGAAGAATGGGAGAAAAACTTTACTCCGACTTCTTCAATAAACGTACTTAGTAACTAATTCAGATAATGAAAAAATATTTTATATGGTTTTTTTATAAACGTTTCGTACAATTTTGATAGTTTATTTTCATTAACAAATGCTATAGATTTATAACCTAAAAACGAATGATTAACCGCTATTTCTATAAATCATCAATATCTGATTTCATCAGTTCTTCAACTGACTTTATCTTTGGACAAATATCGCGTGCTGATGAGATGGACACTATGTCCACACAGAAATTTGCATGGATTGAAGAAATAGAAATCATGCAACGAGTATTAAAGCCGTGGCAATTTGAAAAAGCTGAAATCATTTTTGAATACTCAATTCCTCGTTTGGGAAAGAGAATCGATGTTGTTGTATTATTGCAGGAAAGGGTCTTTGTAATTGAATTTAAGGCTGGTGAAACAGAGTTTTTGCATCAAGATGTGGATCAAGTCATGGATTATGCGCTTGACTTAAAAAACTTTCACCAAGGTAGCATTGACCGTTTGATAGTCCCTATATTAGTTGCAACTGAGAGTAGACAACACTCTACCGTTTGCCAACTATCACATTATGATGACGGTGTTTGTGAACCCTTATTGACAGACACTGCTCACCTCGGAAACGTACTAAGTTTAGTTTTATCTGTTAGCATCCAACCAAAAACGTATGCTGTTGCTATAGAAGATTGGGCTCGTAGTCGCTATTCACCAACACCAACCATTATCGAAGCGGCTCGCTCACTTTATTTGAATCACAGCGTGGAAGACATTACTCGTCATGAAGCAGAAGGGGAACAACTGGAACGCACCACATGCTATGTTCAGCAAGTCATACGAGAAACAAAAGCACGCGGCGGAAAAAGCATTTGTTTCGTGACAGGTGTACCGGGAGCAGGCAAAACATTAGTAGGCCTAAATGTTGCAGTGCAACAAGAATCGAAAGAAGATTTAGCTGTATATTTGTCTGGTAATGGCCCGTTGGTTGCAGTTCTTACTGAGGTATTGGCTCGCGACAAACAAGCTCAAGAAAAAGCGCGGGGCAACAAATTGCTCAAAAAAGATGCAGAACGTGAGGTAAAGCGCTTTATTCAAATTATCCATCGTTACCGTGATAACATGCTTGGAAAAGTAGAGATTGTAAACGGTCATTTGGAAATAGACCCCACCAAAGAACTCAAAGATCATATTGCAGGTTACGGTGAAGTAGAGAATATTGCCATATTTGACGAAGCACAACGTTCGTGGGACAAAGAGCATATTGCAGCATGGCTTAACCGAAAGAAAAATTTCGCTGGATTTCCGATGTCAGAAGGAGAGTTCCTTATTTGGTCACTTGACCAACGGAAAGATTGGGCAGTGATAGTTTGTCTTGTCGGAGGTGGTCAGGAAATCAACACCGGAGAAGCGGGAATTGGTGAGTGGATACGGGCTCTTAATGAGACTTTCCCCGATTGGCAAGTGTACATATCAAACCAACTTACTGCCAAAGAATATGCAGAAGGTAGGGTGACAGAATTATTGAAGGAAAATCCACGTGTCACTTATTCAGAAGATTTGCACCTTGCTGTTTCCATACGCAGTTTTCGTGCTGAAAGCTTGTCAAACATGGTTCATTATCTGTTGGATGGCGAATCTGAGAAGGCCAAAGAGATTTATGAAAGTATTGTAGATCGTTATCCCATCGTACTTACAAGAGATCTTGAAAAAGCAAAAAAATGGCTGCGCAATAAAGCACGTGGTAATGAACGATATGGTTTAGTTGTCTCTTCGAAGGCCTATCGTTTGAAACCATTGGCAATTGATGTACGTTGTAAACCCGATACTGTACATTGGTTTTTAGATGACATCAACGATGTCCGCTCGTCCTTGTTCCTTGAAGATGCAGCTAGCGAGTTTGACATACAGGGCTTGGAATTGGATTGGACCTGTCTTGTTTGGGATGGCGATTTGCGTTATAATGGTACCACTTGGGACTATTTTGAATTCAATGGTGGTAGTAAATGGAATCGCATCAACAAAGAAGAGCGCAAAGCGTATCAGCTTAACGCTTATCGTGTTCTTTTGACCCGTGCACGCCAAGGGATGGTTATTTGCGTCCCCGAAGGCAACCCAAAAGATCACACACGTTTGCCAGAGTTTTACGACGATACATATTTATACTTGAAATCACTTGGTTTCCAAGAAATATGAGGTGCATAGAAGTTGTAGCCGCAATCATTCATGACGCCGAAAGTTGCATCTTTACCACCCAACGGGGATATGGCGAATGGAAGGATTATTGGGAGTTTCCTGGTGGTAAAATGGAGCCTGGAGAAAGCCCAGAAGAGGCACTGAAGCGTGAAATTTGGGAGGAATTAGAAACGCGGATTACAATAGAAAAGTATTTGCAAACAATCGAGTATGATTATCCGAGCTTTCATCTCACGATGCATTGTTATTGGTGCCACGTTGAAAGTGGGCGCCTGACGTTGAAAGAACATGAGTCGGCAAAATGGTTGAAACGCAATGAATTGGATAGTGTTGAATGGTTGCCAGCTGATTGGGCATTAATTAAAAATATAGCAAATACTATCGACGAAGACGACATTCCAATGGTTGCCGAAACTGAAGCCGATTACGGAGAAGAACTTTTGTGATGAATTTTTTTCAAAAAACTTACTTTTTATGCTAAACTTATTAAAATAATTATTATCTTTGCAGCGTAAAAAACAATTTTAACGATGACACGAGCAAAGATTTTATCTGTTGAACAAACAGAAGCAGTTGGGCTGTTTACAATTATTTTTGAGGGAGAGAATCAGTCGGAATTCGCAGATTTTATTAATAAATTCAAAGATGACGCGGTTAGGCAAAATGACCTAAGGATTATACTTAACCAGATTGATTTAATACTTGTGAAAGGTGTGGCCGAAAGATATTTCCGTCCGGAAGGGAAAATGAGCGATAATGTTTGTGCGCTGCCTGTCTATAAAAGTGGGTTAAGGTTATATTGTCTCAGATTGTCGGACAGCGTTTTGATAGTAGGTAACGGGGGCGTGAAGAATACAAAAACATACCAGGAAAATGAAGATTTGAACGGCTATGTAATCAATCTCCAAAAACTTGATGCATTACTAAAGGCCGACATTAACAAAGGTATTGTTAGAATAGAAAAAACAGAAATCATCGGAGTCGATGATAAAGAATACGACATATGAAAAAAGATATTAATGGGCAAAAGCTGTTTCACAAAATAGTCGATGAAACTCCTGCGGAACTGAAAACACAGTTGCGGTTTTCAAACGCCATTGCTGAAAAACTCGACAGAATGCTTAAAGAAAGAGATATGTCGCAACGTGATTTGGCTCGGAAAACTAAGAAAACCGAAGCTGAGGTGTCACGTTGGCTTGGCGGTACTCATAATTTCACATTGCGTACTTTGGCTTTGATTTCCACTGCTCTCGGTGAGGATCTAATATCAATTGTTAAACAATATGATATAACCTCTGAAGACAATCCCATGATGGCAGCCGAAGCCGAAGCCGACTACGGAGATTAAAATATAAAATATGCGGCGGCCACGGCCCGATTGCGGGGCAGCGATGGATGCAGCGGGGCTCCGATTAATCGAGCCTCAAGGGAAAAGGGACATAAAAAGCGCCCTTTAGGGCAAAATTATTCGAAAAATCATTATCTTTGCAATCTAATATATCAAAGATTATGCTACCAGCAAACGCTAGAATTGTAAAATGCCCTTTTTGTGGCGAACGCAAAGAACTCCTGAACCTGGCATCAGGCAACACTATCGGAGCTAAACATTGGTCCGACCAGAAGATGATAGCCCCAATGCTGCCTCAAGTTTCACCTGTCCAGAAATGCCCTAAATGTGGAAAGTATTATCTGGAATACAAACAACCATATAAAGAAAGTGACGGCTGGTCGTCGGAACGCGGCGAACTGACATATCAGGAGTGGAAGGAGGCTTACGAGCAGTTTAAAGCCGAAAAAAACACCAGGCACGACGATACGCAGATCATAAGACACCATCTCATTATGGCTTTCAACGATGAGTATTGTCGTTACGGTGATAACACGGCTGAAGCCCGGGAAGAGGCGTTTTTTATCGGAATCATCAAAGATTATATAGCTTCAAATAAGTGGAATAGCCAGAATATGCTGTTTAAAGCTGAACTCTATCGCGAAGCTGGCGAGATGAAAGAATGCGAGGATGTTTTATCACAAATCTCAACCAAATCGCTGAAAGAATATGAATTGAAGATTTATGATATGATAAAAACTAAAATGACAAAAGGCGATAGAAAAGTCTTTCAACTTTAGTTATAAAATCACTATCTTTGCAAAAATTTACAACAATGCTTCAAATAGGACTATCTCATACCTCAACGACTGTGGTCGATAACACCAACACCGCCCGCACTTACGGCTCAGGCGGACTCGACGTGTTCGCCACTCCGGCAATGATAGGATTGATGGAAAACGCAGCAATGACTGCCGTTGCCAGCGATCTGCCGGAGGGCTCGTCGACAGTGGGCGCCCACATCAGCACCTCGCACATCAAACCGTCGAAACTCGGCGCAACGATAAAAGCTACCGCCGTACTCGAAGAAATCGACGGCCGCAAGCTCACTTTCAAAGTGTCAGCATCAGATGAGGGAGGACTCATTGGCGAAGGCACACATATCCGTTATATTGTTGATATTGAGAGATTTATGTCAAAAATAATGTAATATGAAAAGAGGATTCGGAAGCGACAACCATTCGGGCATCAGCCCTGAGGTTTTGAAGGCGATAGCCGATGCCAACGTCGAGCACGCTCTGGCTTACGGCGACGATGAATATTGCGCCCGCGTTGAACAGCTTTTTAAGCAACACTTTGGTAATCAAGCAGTTGTGTCGTTTGTGTTTAACGGCACCGGCGCCAACACCATGGCTATCGACGCTATGGTGCGCTCACATGAGGCAGTGGTCTGCGCCGAGACGGCTCACGTCAACGTGGATGAATGCGGCGCTCCGCAACGTATCGTAGGCTGCCGACTGCTCACTGTTGACACTCCCGATGGCAAACTTACTCCAGAACTGGTGAAGACGCGTCTGCATGGCTTCGGATTTGAGCATCATTCACAGCCGAAGGCGATAACGATAACGCAGTCGACTGAGCTCGGAACGCTCTATACCATCAACGAAATCAAGGCTTTAGCGAAGCTGGCGCATGAATATAATATGTATCTCCACGTCGATGGAGCCCGTCTGGCAAACGCCGCAGTGGCTCTGAATTGCACCTTCAAGGAGATGACGACCGATGCCGGCGTCGATGTGGTGTCGTTTGGTGGCACAAAAAACGGCCTGATGATAGGCGAGTCGGTGGTTTTCCTGAATCCTGAGCTTGCCAAAGACTACAAATACCGTCGCAAACAAGGACTTCAGCTGTGCTCAAAGATGCGTTTCCTGGCGGTGCAGTTTGAGGCCTATTTCAAAGACGACCTCTGGCGTCGCAATGCCGAGCATTCAAACCGTATGGCGCAGCTTTTATACAACGCCGTCAAGGATATCCCGCAGGTGCAGGTGATGTACCCGGTGCAGGTCAACGGCGTGTTTGTGAAGCTTCCGCGTAACGTCTGGACCGAGCTGCAAAAACAGTATTTCTTCTACGACTGGGACCTCGACAACGACGTGGTACGCTGGATGTGCTCGTTCGACACCACCGAACAGGATGTGGAAAATTTTGTCAATGCCTTGAAAAATCTGCTGAAATAATGATAAAAAACATAATCTTCGACTTCGGCGGGGTGCTGGTCGACTGGAATCCACATTATCTCTTCGATAAGTATTTTAACGATATCAACGAATCGAACTATTTCGTCGAAAACGTCTGCAACAGCGAATGGAATGCCGAGATGGACGGCGGAAAACCGTTCGAACAAGCAGTTCGTGAACGCTCGGCGATGTTTCCGAAATACGCCGAAGCGCTGAAGCTTTACCAGACCAACTGGATGGACACGATGGGAGAGGAGATTCCCGGCATGTACGACCTTATCAAGTCGTTGAAAACCAATGGTTTTCCTGTCATTTACGGCCTTACAAACTGGTCGGCAGAGACTTTCCCTACAGTTCAAAAGACTTATCGCATCTTCAGTCTCATCGACAAAATCGTCGTCAGCGGCGAAGTCAAGCAACTGAAGCCGAATCCGGAGATTTTCCACACTTTATTGAATAAATTCAACCTGAAAGCCGAAGAGAGCCTCTTCATCGACGATAATCTGAAAAATGTCGAAGGCGCTAAGGCCGTGGGAATCAATGCTTTAAGATTTGAAGGAGCCGAAAAATTAAAAGAGAATTTAAAGGGAGTTTTAGGCCTCAATAACCTATAACCAATAACCTATAACCATTTTTTGACATAGGCAACCATATCGTCTGTCTGCTCAGCTGTAAACCACTGATAATCATTGCGCTTTCTCAGCCACGTCATCTGCCGCTTCGCATATTGCCTGGTGTTTATCTTGATCTGTTCAACAGCCTGTTCCAAACTGCATTTCCCGTCGAGATAATCGAACAACTCCTTGTAACCTACTGTGTTTAAAGAGTTTAAGTGCCGCTTCGGATACACCGACTTCACTTCATCCAGCAGTCCTTGCTGCATCATCAAGTCAACGCGCTTGTTGATCCGCTCGATGAGCTTGTTGCGATCCCAAAGAATGGCTAGTTTTATGATGTTGAAGTCTCTTTTTACCGCGTTTCCTTGCCTGAAAGTGGAGTAGGGCCTTCCAGCCTGATAATAAACCTCCAGCGCACGCTGCAAACGCCGCGGATTCTGTTTGTCGACAATCTGAAAATAGTCGTTATCAACGCGTTCGACTTCCTTCTGCAACGCCTCAATGCCGCCTTCCTCAAGCATCTTGGTCACCTTGGCTCTAATCTCTTCCGAAATATCCGGAATCTCATCCAATCCGTTGCAAACCGCATCGATAAATAAGCCCGAACCACCAGTCATGACAGCTACATCATGAGTCTTAAAGTAATTCTTTAAGTAAAGTATTACATCTTTCTCATAATCAGCGACATCGTACTTGTCTTCAATGCTCAAATTATGTACGAAATGATGCTTAACCTGGGCTAATTCTTCGGCAGTAGGAGCGGCTGTTCCGATGGACAATTCCTTATAAAACTGACGGCTGTCGGCAGATATTATCTCAGCATCAAAAGCCTTGGCAAGCTTAATCGCCGTCGCCGTTTTTCCCGACGCGGTAGGGCCAGCCAATACTATGAGATGCTTGTTTTCCAAAACAGAAATTATTTGACGGGAACGGGTCCGTTTGACTTAACTTCAACAGGCTCAGTGACTTCGCAAACCACCTTCAAGCCGATTTTTTCGCCTTCGGCCTTCATAAACTGATAAGCTTCAGCGAAATTATTGCCGATGATGCCGTCCAAGATGGCCTCGCGTATGGCGGTTTTTATCACGCCGACGTCGCGACACTCAGGAATTCCAAAGGTTTTCATGATGACAGTGCCATCGACAGGCGGCTGCCAGTTGCGTAGATGGTCTTTTGCCTCGATCTCCTTTAATTTTCTTCTTACAATCTGGAAATTATTATGGAAACGGGCTTTTTTCTCTTCATTTTTCGAAGTGATATCGGCATCGCAAAGCGTCATTAGATCGTCGATGTCGTTGCCTGCGTCGAAGAGCAAACGCCTTACTGCTGAATCAGTTACGATGTCTTGAGCCAGCACGATAGGGCGGAGGTGGAGGTAAACCAGCTTCTCCACATATTTCATCTTATCGTTAAGCGGAAGCTTGAAATTGGCAAAGATCTTATGCACCATCTTCGCGCCTTTCACCTCGTGGCCGTGGAAGGTCCAGCCGGCTTCTTTCTCGAAACGTTTGGTCAACGGCTTGGCAATGTCGTGCAAAACGGCAGCCCATCTGAGCCATAAATCGCCACCGCTAAGTGCAACATTATCAAGCACTTCGAGGGTATGATAGAAGTTGTCCTTATGTCCTTTGCCTTCCTGTACCTCTACGCCTTTCAAGGCCGCCATCTGCGGAAAAATCAAAGGAAGCAGACCGCTCTTATCCAAAAGTTTGAAACCTATGCTCGGCACGTCCGACATTATGATTTTGTTCATCTCCTCGGTGACGCGTTCCATCGATATTATCTTGATTCTCTGGGCGTTACGACGAATGGCATCGAACGATTCGCCTTCAATCATGAAATGCAGCTGAGTGGCAAACCTGATGGCTCGCATCATGCGCAAAGGGTCGTCGGAATAGGTGATGTCGGGGGCTAAAGGAGTGCGGATGATCTTGTTTTCAAGGTCCTGAACCCCGTTAAACGGGTCGACCAGCTCGCCGAAGTCGCTCTCGTTCAATGAGATAGCCATTGCGTTGATGGTGAAGTCGCGACGGTTCTGGTCGTCCTCCAAGGTGCCGTTCTCACATGTGGGCTTGCGGCTGTCGGCTGTATACGACTCTTTTCGGGCCCCCACAAACTCAATCTCGTGACCTGCCACGTTAATCATAGCGGTGCCAAACCGACCGTAATATTTCACGTGTTTCTTGCCCGGGAGCAGGGATGCCGTTTTTTTGGCCAGCTCAATGCCGCTGCCAACCGTAACTACATCAATATCATTCGATTGACGATGCAACAGCAGGTCGCGGACATAGCCGCCCACGATGTACGAATCGTAACCCAATTCGCGCGACGCGGCGGTTATCACCTTGAAAAAACGGTTATCTATCTGATCCTTTAGATTCATTTATTGTCGTCATTCGGACGCACGCGGTGCGTCCCTACAGGAGACGTTTCAGGAAACGTCTCTACGGTCATATCTTCTTTTTCAGAATCGTAATCAATCACAATTTTCGATCCTTTTGCGGGGTTCGATTTGATGATTTCTTCGGCGAGGACATCTTCCACGTATCTCTGGATGGCGCGCTTCAGCGGACGTGCTCCGTATTGCTCGTCCCAGCCCTTCTCGGCGATGAAACCTCTTGCTTTTTCAGTGAGTTCAGGCTTGTAACCCATCTCTCTGATGCGCTCAAACACCTTCTTCAACTCAATATCTATGATCTTTTCGATATTGTCCTTGTTCAGCGACTCGAATATCACCACCTCGTCGATTCTGTTAAGGAATTCGGGGGCAAACGAGCGTTTTAAGGCATTTTCGATCACGGCACGGGAATATTTATCTTTCGAATCTTTCTTCGCCTGTGTGCCAAATCCTACGCCTTGTCCGAAATCCTTCAGCTGACGTGAACCTATGTTCGACGTCATTATCACGATGGTATTCTTGAAATCGACTCTGCGGCCTAACGAATCAGTCAGCACGCCGTCGTCGAGCACCTGCAACAACAGATGGAATACATCGGGATGTGCCTTCTCAATCTCGTCCAATAGCACGATGGAGTAGGGCTTACGGCGAACTTTCTCGGTCAGCTGACCGCCTTCTTCGTAACCCACATATCCTGGAGGCGCTCCCACGAGACGCGATACCGCAAACTTCTCCATGTATTCACTCATGTCGATACGGATCAAGGCGTCTTCCGAGTCGAAGAGATATTTCGCTAAAACCTTGGCCAGATAGGTCTTTCCGACGCCTGTAGGACCGAGGAAGATGAAGCTTCCGATAGGTCTGTTAGGGTCTTTCAGGCCCGCTCTGTTTCTTCTGATAGCCTTCACCACGGTCTTGATGGCCTCATCCTGACCGATGACTGTTCCCGCCAACTCTGATTCCATGCTCATCAGGCGGTCGCCCTCGTTCTGTGCTATGCGCTGCACCGGCACTCCCGTCATCATGGCCACTACCTCTGCAACGTTCTGCTCGGTCACGGTCTCGCGATGGCTATTGGTGTCGTTATCCCAAGCCCGCTTGGCAGTCTCAAGCTTCTCGGCTAGTGCCTTCTCTTCGTCGCGGTACTTGCCAGCATCCTCGAAACGCTGCTCCTTGATGGCCTGTTTCTTCTCCTGCTTGATGGTCTCAAGCTCTTGCTCCATGTCGATGATCTCGGTAGGCACGTGGATGCTGCTGATGTGCACCCGGGCGCCCGCCTCGTCCATGGCGTCGATGGCCTTGTCGGGGAGGTTTCTGTCGGAGATATAGCGGTTGGTGAGCTTCACGCAGGCCTCGATGGCCTCGTCGTCATATCTCACGAGATGATGGTCTTCGTATTTGCTCTTGATGTTCTTCAAAATCTGAACGGTCTCCTCAGGAGTCGTCGGTTCTACCAGTATTTTCTGGAAACGACGTTCTAAAGCGCCGTCTTTCTCGATATACTGGCGGTATTCATCCAGCGTAGTTGCGCCTATGCACTGCAGTTCTCCGCGAGCCAAGGCCGGCTTGAACATGTTCGAAGCGTCGAGCGAGCCGTTGGCGTTGCCAGCTCCCACGATGTTATGAATCTCATCGATGAAGATAATGATATCAGGATTCTTCTCGAGCTCGTTGAGGATGCCTTTCATGCGTTCCTCAAACTGTCCGCGGTATTTTGTTCCGGCGACAACCGAACCCAAATCAAGAACAATTATACGTTTGTTGTAAAGCGTGCGCGACACCTTATGTGCCACGATGCGCTGCGCCAAACCCTCAGCAATTGCTGACTTTCCCACGCCTGGCTCACCGATGAGGATAGGGTTGTTTTTCTTCCTTCTGCTCAGCACCTGCGAGATGCGCTCAAGCTCCTTGTCACGTCCGACGATAGGGTCGAGGCGGCCTTCTTCAGCGGCTTTCGTCAGGTCACGGCCAAAGCTGTCGAGGATAGGAGTGGCCGATTTTGAAGCGTTTTTACGCTGTTTATCAGTGGTTTGCGTCGGTACCTCGTCTTCTTCATCCTCATCCTGAAACACATTCTGAGGTTCTGTAGCCACATCTTCATTTCTGCTTTTGGCAGGATAATTCGGCGTCAGCTTCTCGACTTCTTTCTTATATCTGTTAAATGTAATTCCTTCATATTCAAGGCGTTGCGATACGATATTATTATCGTCGTGAAGGATGGCAAGCATCAGATGCTCCGATGCAACCTGTTCGCTGTTGAAGTCTTTTGCCACGATATAGGTGAACTTCAGCGCGCGCTCGGCCTGCTTAGTAAGCGGCAGGTTGCTGGCATTGCCCATCACCACGTTATTCGTCCTTATCGAAGCCTCGAGTTTCTGCTTAAACGCTTCTATATCAAGATCCAGATTCTTCAAAATCTGAACCGCATTGCTGTCCTTATCATTCACAATACCAAGGAAAATATGCTCCAGGCCGATATACGGATTGCCCATATTTACAGCCTCTTCGCGACTATGCTGCATGATATCCTGCACCCTCGGTGAAAACTTCTGATCCATATTAATAAAATTTCAAACTGCAAAAATACAAATAAAATTCCGTCCGTGCGTCCTTTTGGCATGATTTTTGTTAAAATAATGTTAAAAAAATGTTGGAAAATATTAAAGAATTTTGTTTTTCGTTCAAAAAAAATCCGTATTTTTGTAGACTATTTTTAGGATTTATAAAAATTAAAGGAAAGATAAATGGAAGAACGTTTAGAAGGTGAAAAACTTGAGGGCGAACGCATAGTTCCGATAGGCATCGAGGACCACATGAAGACCAGCTACATCGACTATTCGATGTCGGTCATCGTAGCACGTGCATTGCCTGATGTTAGAGATGGTTTGAAACCTGTACACCGCCGTATCCTTTATGGTATGATGGACATGGGCGTGCTCTCGAATCGCCCGTATAAGAAGTCAGCCAAGGTGGTCGGCGAAGTTTTGGGTAAGTATCACCCGCATGGTGACTCGTCAGTGTATGACGCTATGGTGCGTCTGGCTCAGGACTGGAGCATGCGTTATCCTCTCATCGACGGTCAGGGTAACTTCGGCTCTATGGACGCTGACCCGCCGGCGGCAATGCGTTACACCGAGGCACGTCTGCGTAAGATCGCCGAAGAGATGCTTGCCGACCTCGACAAGGACACTGTCGATTTTATGAACAACTACGATGATTCCGAGCAGGAGCCTACAGTGCTGCCGTCGCTCATCCCGAACCTCCTGGTCAACGGAGCGAGCGGTATCGCAGTGGGTATGGCAACCAACATGCCGCCTCATAACCTCAGCGAGGTGGTCGACGGAATCATAGCTTATATCGACAATAACGACATCACCGTCAGCGAGTTGATGGAGTATATCAAAGCTCCTGACTTCCCGACAGGTGGCATCATCTACGGCTACGAAGGCGTGAAAGACGCTTTCGAGACAGGCCGCGGACGTATCGTTTTGCGTGCAAATACTACTATTGAGGAACATAACGGTCACGAGCGTATCATCGCCACATCAGTGCCTTATCAGACCAACAAGGCCGATATGATCAAGCGTACCGCCGACCTCATCTCCGAGAAGAAACTCGACGGCATTGCTGATATCCGCGACGAATCCGACCGTAACGGTCTGCGTATCGTTTACGACCTGAAGCGTGATGCAGTGTCAAGCGTCGTCTTGAACAAGCTGTTCCAGATGACAGGTCTGCAGAGCTCATTCAGCGTGAACAACGTGTGTTTGGTCAATGGTCGTCCACATACTTTGAATCTCAAGCAGTTGATTCAGTACTATGTCGACCACCGTCATCAGTGCGTGGTGCGTCGCACACAGCACGACCTGCGTGAGGCTGAGAAACGTGCTCATATCCTCGAAGGTCTGGCACGCGCTATCAACATCATCGACGACATCATCGCCACTATCAAGGCTTGTAAGGGCGGCGCCCAGGAAGCTAAGCAGGCTTTGATGGATCAGTACGGCTTCGACGACCCGCAGGCAGCCGCAATCGTGGCATACCGCTTAGGTCAGTTGGCAGGCCTCGAGATCAAGAAAATCATGGATGAGTTGGAAGAGCTGCATAAGCTCATCGCTCACTTGAAGGATATCCTCGCTGATCCGGCGTTGCAGTTCGACATCATCAAGAAAGAGCTGCTTTACGTGAAAGAAAAATACGGTGACGAGCGTAAGAGCACCATCGAGCGCACGGCTGAAGACTTCAAGATGGAAGACATCATCGCCGACGACGCAGTGGTTGTGACAATCTCGCACCTTAACTATATCAAACGTACCAACCTGACGGAATACCGCCGCCAGAGCAGGGGAGGCAAGGGCTCGAAAGGCTCCGACGCACGCGACGAAGACTTCATCGAACAGATCTTCGTGGCCACGAACCACAACTACATGCTGTTCTTCACCGAGAAGGGCAGATGCTACTGGCTCCGCGTGTTTGAAATCCCAGAAGGCACTAAGGCAAGCAAGGGTAGAGCCATTCAGAACCTCATCCATCTGGAGCCGGACGACAACGTCAAGGCGTACATCAACTTGACGAATATGACACCTGAATTCTGCGAGAGTCATTATCTGACACTCATCACGAAGAAGGGTATCATCAAGAAGACCACGATGGAGGCTTACTCACGTCCGCGTGCTACAGGTATCATCGCTCTTGGCATCCGCGAAGGCGACGAGCTGCTCGAAGCTAAGATGACCAGCGGCAACAGCGAGATCCTGATCGCGCTGAAGTCGGGTAGGGCCATCCGATTCCCTGAGAAGACAGTGCGTCCGATGGGTAGAACAGCCTCGGGAGTGCGCGCCATCACCGTGGATGACGAAAACGACGAGGTGGTCGGCATGATCTGCATCGACGACCCGGCGACCAACGTGCTGGTGGTCTCCGAGAAGGGCTACGGAAAACGTTCCGACCTCGAGGAATACCGTATCACCAACCGTGGCGGTAAGGGCGTCAAGACCATGAACATCACCGATAAGACCGGTAAGCTGGTGGCTATCAAGGACGTGGTCGACGGCGACGACCTCATGATCATCAACAAGTCGGGTATCCTCATCCGTATAGCCGTTGATACTCTGAGAGTTATGGGTCGTGCGACGCAAGGCGTGCGCCTCATCAACCTCCGCGACAACGACGAGATCGCAGCTGTTACAAAAGTAAAGGCTGAAGACATTGAAGAGGATGAAGAGTACGACGAAAATGCTGAAAACGTTGAGAATGCTGAGACTTCGGACAATAATGAAGGTGCAGACAACGTTAATACAGAAAATCAACAGGAAGTTTAACTTTTAAAATTGAATAAAATGAAGAAAGTATTGTTATTATTAGCATTGGCATTATTCGGCCAGTTTGCTATAGCCCAAGACATGCAACGTCAGAACGCTAACAACTACCAGAGACAGGCTCAGCAGCTCATCGACGCAGCCGACGACTACAAGGCTGTCAACAAGATGGAGAAGGCTGCCAAGCAGATGAAGGATGCTAAGATATTGATGGGAAAGGCAAAAGCATCTATCGACGCAGCTTCACAGCATGAGGCCACAATGAATCAGGCTAAGACATGGCATTATTGCGCTGTCATTTACTACAAAATCGGTGCATATCCTGAGTTTTACGATCTCGAACCTAACGCATTTGAGAAGGTGCTGTCAGCAGTCGAGAAAGTGAAAGAGCTCGACCAGAAGTATTACATGCAGAATGGTCAGGAACTCGCTTCATATGTGAGAGCCGTCGACAACACCTACTATCAGCTTGGTGTTGAGAGCTTCAACAGCGGTTCATACGAAGAGGCTATGAACGATTTCATGAAAGCTAACAACGCAGCAGCAACAATCGAAGCATACGACGATGCCGCTATGATGAACTACGCAATCTGCGCTGTCAAGAGCGGTAAGTACGACGCGGCAGCTACAGCTTATGAGGAACTCATCTCAAAAGGCTTCGACGATGCAAGCATCTATTCAGGAATCATCAACGCTTACAGAGAGCTCGGTCAGGGTGAGAAATCGGTGGAGATGATCGAAGTCGCCAGAGCTAAGTATCCGGATGATCCTCAGCTGGTTAACGACATGATCAACACTTACATTTCACTCCACAGAGAAGGGGAGATCGTCGACCAGATCGAGGCTATGGCTAAGAAATACACCGATCAGCCGGTTTATTATTTCATCCTTGGAACAATCTACGGCAACAGAGAATCAAACATCTACGACATCGAGAAGGCTCTGGGTTACTATGAGAGCGCTATCGCTGAGAATGCAGCATACGCTGATGCTTACTACAACGCAGGCGCTTTGCTGATCGACAAGGCTTCGGATATCTATAAGGAAGCTAACGACAAAGATCCAAGCGAGTATTCAAACTTCAATGCATATCTCGCAGCAACAGACGCTATGGTTGAAGAAGCTAAAGGTTACGACCAGAGAGCATTGCCGTACGTTGAGAAGACTTACGAGCTGCTTCCTGACGATCCAGCTGTAAAGCAGGCTCTGAGAGGCATCTACGCTCGTCTTAAGATGAACGACAAGGCAAAAGCTCTTGATGAGTAGAAACTGAAGGTGGAGCAGACACTCCACCTTTTTATGAGAGAGTGTATTTAACATAATGTATATTATTTTACAAAAGGGATTTTTACAATGTAAACGAATTTTTACATAAAATTCTTTTTTATGCAAGTGGATAATCGTTCGAAAATTATTCCTATATTTGCGATGAGAAAATAATTAAAAATAAATATATGGAAATAGTTGGTAAAGTTGTACAATTGGGTACTTTGACCGAAGGAAACTCTCCTCGCGGTCCATGGAAAAAACAGGAATTGATTATCGAGACTCAGGAACAGTTTCCTAAAAAGATTTGTCTGATGTGCTGGGGCGATCGCGTCAATGAAGCTAATAACTTCTTCGTCGGCCAGCTTATCAAGGCTCAGATTCGTATAGAATCGCGTGAATTCAACGGTAAATGGTATACTGACGTAACAGCGTTCAGATTCGACCTTGAGCAGCCCGAAGCACAGTCTGTGCAGCAGCCTGGCAGCCAGATGCCGCCACAGCAGCCGCTGCCGCCGATGAACGACGATTATTTCGCGTCGGATAACGGCGATGACTTACCGTTCTAATCTAATTATCTGACCTGTATTTGGGTTAAACAAAACCCTGCTGTTCTTTGCCGAAATAGCTCTGATGTCGCCAAACTGACTGATAATCATGGCTTTTTCGGCAATGACTGTATTTCCGGAGACGATTTTTACGTTGGTTGTAAACGGAATCCTGTAAAACACCCTGTTAACCTGGGCAGAATTCCTGGTCTCATCGCTTGTCAGGTTGATGTTTTGCTCCGAAATGTGACTGTCGAACTGAATCTTCACAGTTTCGCCCTTATTTGTGAGCTTACCTATTGATAATGAAGCATTTAGCTGATTGCTTTCCGGCGTCACATAAACCACCTTTTTATAGGTATTCTTCACAATTTTGCCTTTAAAAAGGCTAATATATTCATTTTCAAGGGCTTTCAGGTTATTGGCCATATACTTTGTAGTCGAACCGTAAGCGACCTCCTGAGCGCCCGAAATAAGCTCAAAATAAGCATTTCTCACGTTGCTGATCTTCTCCACAGCCACCTTAGCCTTGTCTTCCTTGGTGACTTTCTTGGCTGTATGGCCTTCTTCGTCATCATCGTCATCGTCGAGCTCCACCTCGCTGTCGAAGATTTCAATAAATGAGACCTCTACCCTTTCGTTTGTCTCTAAATTATTGTCATTTAACGATTTACGCTCAATCTGGTAACCCGCCGGGACATTGTCGTAACCCAAGGCCAAGATGATTCCATCGGCATCTAAGATGACCTCGGGAAGTGGCTCCTTGCTCTTGTCGTCTTGTGCGATGATGAAAGCCGCATTGGGGTCAATCTCTGTAATCGTCTGAATATCAACGTTTTTGATGCTGAATTCCGATTTGTTTTCACGGACGTAGTCTTTCACGCCCAGCATATCGGTCGAAAACTCGGCAAACGGTCCGATGTAATAGTCGGTCTCCTCTATCGTGAACTCCAGTCGGATCACGTTTCTCGGAAGATAATACATCACTCCGTCGGACTGTGAATCGCCGGCGTTCTTTGACGATGTCGTAACAAATTGAGCCTCAAGGCTTAACGATGCAAATAATGCTAATGCTAATAATAGTTTTTTCATAACACTATATTTTTTCTTTTTTAGATACGGCCAATAACGCGATAAACGTTATTAACCCATTGATAATCAATATTTCAAAGCCAAACTGATAGCCGTTGAACAGGTCTTTTGAATAGACATTTAATATATAACTCAAAATCGGCGACGCTATTGCGATGTAAGGCACGAATCTGTCGGCCGGCCTGCGGTTTTTGATGAAGAGTCCGAAAGTGTAAAGTCCCAGAAGCGGTCCGTAGGTGTAGCCTGCGATTTCGAACACCTTGTCGATAAGCGACTGTGTGTGGAATGGACGGAACGCTATGATTACCAAGAGGTAAAGTGCTGCGAAGCAGATGTGAATCTTCTTTCTTTTCTTGAGTTTATCTTCTTCGGAGATGTCGGTTTTACTGCCGAAGTCGAGGAAATTGTAGCAGAATGTGGTGGTCAGCGCCGTGAGTGTGCCGTCGGCTGAGGAATAGCCCGCCGCCACCAGTCCGATGACGAACACAATGCTGGTGAACTTGCTGAAACTGAATGCGATAGCTGGGAAAATCTTGTCGTTGACCACTACTCCACTGTCGTTTGTCGGTAGTTGGAAGCCCGTCTGCTGTGCGTAGTATATCAAAGCGGCGCCCAAACAGAGGAAGATGATATTTACAAATATGAATAAAATGCTCGAAGTTATCACATTTTTCTGGGCGTCGCGCAGACTCTTGCAGGTCATGTTCTTCTGCATCATGTCCTGGTCGAGACCGGTCATCACTATGGTAATGAAGGCGCCGCTTAATATTTGCTTCAGCCAGAAGCGGCTATGATTCGGGTCGGTTTCGAACATCTTTGTGAAGCCTTGCTGCGACGAGGCTTTCAGAAGATCCGGAATCGTGATGCCGAGCTCTTTCAAGATGCAGACCACGGTGATTATCGCTGCCAGAAGCAGGAATGTGGTCTGCAATGTGTCGGTCCACACCACCGTCTTGATGCCGCCTTTGAACGTATAGACGAGGATGAGGACTATGAATATCACCGCGGGCACCCAGAACGGGATACCCCAGGCTTTGAACACGAATTCGTATAACACAAAGACTACCAAGTACATACGCAGTGCGGAGCCGAGCAGTCGGGACAGTATGAAAAATGCTGCGCCTGTCTTCTCCGAGTGTCGGCCGAGGCGCATCTCGAGGTAGGAATAGATTGATGTGAGGTTGAGCTTGTAATACAGCGGGAGGAGAAGAAAGGCGATCACCGCGTAGCCTATGATGTAGCCGAGGACTATGCCAAAGTAGGTGAACTGACTGGTGTAGACGTTGCCTGGCACCGACATGAAGGTGACTCCCGACAGCGAGGCCCCTATCATGCCGTAAGCCACCACAAACCACGGCGATTTACGGTTTCCGGTGAAGAACGTCTCATTCGTCGACTTACGCGACGTGATGTGCGCTATCACCAGAATCAGAATGGTGTAGATGGCAAAAACAGTCAGTATAAGTGTTGACATGGCCGGGTGATTACTTTAAGTATTGGGCAAATTGCAGTAATGAGTCGAATTCATCACCTATTAATATAGTGTACATCCCGGCGTTTTTTCCGAACTCGATATCGGAGTTTGAATCGCCGATCATGATTGATTTTTCGAAATCAATTTCCGGAAAGTCGTGTTGCGCCATATAGGCCATCTTCGGACTAGGCTTGCGGAAGTTGTCAGGGTCCGATTTCAGCTGCGGACAAACATATATGGCGTCTATCCTACCCTTTTTAGATTCAATTTCTTTGTTCATAAAATCATGAACTGCATCGACATCCTCAAGCGTCATCAAGCCTTTGCCGACACCTTGCTGGTTGGTAACTATGATTATTCGACCAAATTTCTCCGAGAATATCTTTAAAGCGTCCAAAACACCTGGCAAAAACTCGAACTCCTCGATTTTCTTGACATAATCGTCGACGAGGCGCACGTTAATCACGCCATCTCTATCAAGGAATAGAGTCCATGACTTGTCGATTTTGCCTTTAAAATCCATCATTTCTTAGGAAACATTGTGGCTTCGATGATTTCGCAGATGATATGGCCTATCATGATGTGCGACTCCTGAATGCGCGGAGTGCACTGGCTCGGCACGTTGAGAAGTATGTCGCAGCAGCTCTTCATCTTGCCGCCGCTCTCCCCTGTCATTCCGATGGCTGTAACGCCCATTTCCTTAGCTTTTTCAACGGTTTTCAAGATATTAGCCGAGTTACCCGATGTGCTGATGGCAAATAAAACATCGCCTTTCTTTGCCGAAGCCTCAAGCATGCGGGCGTAAACCATATCGAATGAATAGTCATTCGCGACAGCAGTGAGATAGCTTGTATTCACGTGTAAAGCCTCGGCGTTCAGTGGAGCACGGTCGTAATAAAAACGTCCGCTAAGCTCAGCCGCCAGGTGTTGCGCGTCGGAAGCACTGCCGCCATTGCCGCAGAAATGAATCTTACCACCTTTTTTCAACGATTCAACGCACATCTCAGCAGCTTTGTTTATTTTCTCAATCAATGCTTTGTTATTGAGTATCAATTGCTTAACGGCTATTGAATCCTTAATAATGTTGTCGATCGAAGTCATTTTTTTAATATTTTTGCAAAGATAATAAAAAATTCCCGAATTTTGCGGCAAATTTTTAAAAAATGAGAGGCGTTTACACAGTATTGCTTTTGATTGTGTCGAATATCTTCATGACATTCGCATGGTATGGCAACTTGAAGTTGTCGGATATGGGTATTATCAAAGATTGGCCATTGATTCTCATCATCTTAGCCAGCTGGGGCGTGGCTCTGTTGGAATATACAGCCATGGTTCCCGCTAACCGCATCGGCTCTGAAGTACATGGCGGTCCGTTCAGCTTGGTAGAACTCAAGGTGATTCAAGAGGTCGTGAGCCTTATCGTTTTCATGATTATCAGCATCAAAGTGTTCAAAATGGGCGAGTTCCATTGGAACCATCTTGTGGGTTTCGGATTACTTGTTCTGGCGGTTTATTTTATTTTCAAAAAATAACGAAAAAACTTGCTTTTTTATAGAAAACGATGTATTTTTGTAATTCAAAAATTTGATTTGATATGAAATTTTACGACGTTGATTCGATTTTTACTTTCGGAAAATATGAGGGTGAGACTTTGGCTGAAGTCTTCGAGAAAGACCCGAAATATATAAAATATTGTGAGGAAAACATCGACGATTTCTACATCGCCCCTGATGTGCTGAAGGAGTTGAGGGCCTCATCGCGCGACAACAAGCTGCTCACGGCCAACCTCGATGAGATGACCGACGAGGAACTGCGCGATTTTATGAGTGAAATGAACGACATCGACGAGTTTGACGAGAGCAAGCTCGAAGAAGATTTCGACTGGGAAGAAGGCGAAAATATGTTTGCCGAGGACGAAGAAGACATCTTCGGTGAAAATGAGGATGAATACTATGAGGATGAAGGCTTCGACGAGCCTTACGATGATCCGTACGACAGATACTAGATCCTTTCGGAAATTCCGTAAACCTTATTTTTTGACGACGTTGACTGCACGAGTTCGGCTAAGAACCCCGTGAGGAACAGTTGTGTACCGACCACCATGCAGAGCAATGCGAGGTAGAACAGCGGACGGCGTGTCATTCCGTAGGCGTGGAAAGCGTATTTTTTGACCACGAGGATGATGCTCATGACGAAACCGGCGAGGAATGTCAAGCTGCCGAGGCCTCCGAAGAGGTGCATCGGGCGTTTGCCGAACTTTGAGATGAAAGTGATGGTGAGCAAATCGAGGTAACCCCTTAAAAATCTGCTCATTCCGAACTTCGAGGTGCCGAATTTCCTCTTCTGGTGATGAACCACCTTCTCCCCTATGTGCGTGAAACCTGCAGTTTTTGCGATGACAGGGATGTAACGATGCATCTCGCCATAGATCTCGATGCTTTTCACCACTTCGTTACGATATGCTTTCAATCCGCAGTTGAAGTCGTGAAGCTTGATATGTGTCATGCGGCGTGTCGACCAGTTGTAGAACTTCGACGGGATGTTTTTCGCGAATGTCGAGTCGTAACGCTTTTTCTTCCAGCCACTTACGAGGTCGTAGCCGTCTTTCTCAATCATGTTGAAGAGCTCCGGAATCTCATCGGGGCTGTCCTGTAAATCTGCGTCCATGGTGATTACCACGTCGCCTTGTGCCACCTTGAAACCTTCGTTGAGGGCGGCCGACTTGCCGTAATTTCTGCGGAAGCGGATGCCGTGGATGTTAGGATTCTCTTCCTTGAGCTTCTGGATGCAATGCCATGAGCCGTCGGTGCTGCCGTCGTCGACAAACACGATCTCGTATGAAAAGTTGTTTTCATTCATGACGCGGCGGATCCAGGCCTCGAGTTCAGGCAGCGATTCCTCCTCATTCAGCAAAGGTATGATGACAGATATATCCATTTCAATCTTTTTTACGTGCAAAGATAGCAATAATTAATGAATAAAACAGCGATAATATCACATTTATTATCAACATCGAGACGGCGGTTGCCAGAGGTGAGAAAAGCTGGCGCATCTGACGGCCGTTTTCGTAAAGCCCTATCCTACTCTCGATTCCGACGTAAGCGTAGAGAATATAGATGACTACGCTGAAGATGACGGAGCCAATAAGTCCGCTGAGGAAACTCATCTGGAAAGCCTTGCCGTAGGAGAACTCGCTCAACACGAATTTGTTTTTGAAAAAGGCCAAGGTGATGCTGAGCCAGACGAACGGAATTAGGTAAATTATTGAGAATAAATATGATGAGGCGACGTACAGGCGTTCGTAAAAGATGGTATAAGTAATTGATAATAAAAGACTTAACAACAATCCTGAAACTATGACTGTTGTCCAATACTGCTTGCCTGTGTATGTCGGGTTTATTATCATCTCAGACAAAAAAGGGTAAGCTACTTATATCGCACCGCTCAACCATCTACCCTTGCTGCCTTCCGACCCTGGGGGAGTTTGACAGGAGCTGGTCGTATAAGACTTACCCGCTGCAAAAATACGAAAAATTTTGATTTGACAAGATATTTTGGAAAAATTTAATAAAAATCCCCGGCAGAATCGCTTCCACCGGGAATTTTATTACAAACAATTAATCTTTAAATCTTTAAATTTTAAATCTTTAAATCATAATTATTTCTCCACTTCCTTCTTCAGTCTCTCTGTCAGCATCGGGACGATCTTGTGTAGGTCACCGACGATGCCGAGGTCAGCGGCTGAGAAGATTGGTGCGTATTTGTCCTTGTTGATGGCGATGATGAAGTCTGACTCTTCCATACCTGCGAGGTGCTGGATAGCGCCGGAGATACCGCATGCCATGTAAAGGGCCGGACGCACTGTCTTACCTGTCTGACCGACCTGGAAGCAGTGATCCATGATGCCTGCGTCGACCATGGCACGTGATGATGACACCATGCCACCGAGGACGTCGGCCAAAGCCTGAAGCTTGTTGAAACCTTCTTTGTCGTGGACGCCACGGCCACCTGACACTAGGATCTTGGCATCGGCGATGTCGTCAGCGCACTTGCAGTTCATCTTGGTCTCAATGACTTTGACTTTGAACTTGCTTGTGTCGAACTTAGGAGCAAACATTGTGATGGTGCCTTTTCTGCCGGCCTCGCGGACGCGTTTCTGCATCACGCCAGGACGCACTGTCGACATCTGAGGACGTGTGTTAGGGCAAAGAATTGTTGCCATCAGGTTGCCACCGAATGCAGGACGTGTTGAGCGGAACTGCTTCTCGCCTGTCTCCTCGACGATACCGATTTCAAGCTTGGTGCAGTCTGCTGTCAGACCTGTCTTCAAACGTGAAGCGATACGTGGTGCGAGGTCACGGCCGATGGTCGTTGCACCGTAAAGGACGATGCTCGGGCAACCGGCTGTAATCATCTGATACACAACCTGTGAGTACTGTTCTGTCAAGTAATCCTTGAGTTCAGGGCAGTCGGCGACGAGCACTTCGTCAGCACCCATCTCGATGAGGCTCTGAGCCTGATCTTTCACATTGTGACCAAGTAACATTGCCACGACTTTCTCGCCGAGAGCGTCGGCCAAGTCGCGTGCTTTACCTAAAAGTTCGTAAGCTACGGATTGGATTGTACCACCGCGCTGTTCTGCGAACACATAAACGTTTTTGTAATCTTTGATATCCATAACTCTTACTTTTAGATTAAATGTTTCTCTTTCAATTTCTTAACAATGATTTCGACTGCTTCTTCCTCGCTCACTTCGAACACCTCGCCTGGTGCTTTAAGTTGTTTCGGGAATGACTGCCACACCTTTGTCGGTGAGCCTTTCAGACCGAGTTTGTTCTCGTCGACATCGAGTTTGTCGGCGCCCCAAACCTCAACTTCCTTGTCGTAAGCGTCAACGATGCCGGCGACTGTCATGTAACGTGCCTCAAATGCTGATGCCAACACTGTGAGGACGCACTTGCCTTCGACTTCGAGAGTCTGTACGCTGTCTTCGTTTTCTTTCTTCACGATGAAGTTGCCGTTCTTTTCGCGTTCAGCGTCGATGACGTATGAAACCTGTGGAAGACCGAGGTGTTCAGCCATCTCAGGACCAACCTGCGCTGTATCACCGTCGATAGCCTGACGGCCAGCGATGATGAGGTCATAGTCCAAAGTCTTGATGGCGCCTGCCAATGCGTATGATGTTGCGAGAGTATCAGCACCAGCGAACTTTCTGTCGCTCAATAAGATAGCTCTGTCAACGCCCATAGCGAAAGCTTCTCTCAGGATGAGGTCGGCTTGTGGAGGTCCCATTGTGATCACTGTGACGTTAGCGCCGTATTTGTCTTTCATCTGGAGTGCGAGTTCGAGACCGCCCTTGTCGTCAGGGTTCATGATGCTCGGAACGCCTTCACGGATAAGAGTATTCTTTACCGGATCGATTTTGATTTCGGTAGTATCAGGTACTTGCTTAATACAAACTATAATATTCATAATCCT
>Ga0310786_10000244_pt1 | contig 91396 bp, 74 predicted proteins | sample AusTroGonzalo_MG_FD_203881 | JGI IMG/M metagenome (GOLD analysis project Ga0310786, IMG submission 203881) | Bovine rumen microbial communities from tropical cattle in Woodstock, Queensland, Australia - Gonzalo_03 (v2) (version 2) | ecosystem: Host-associated > Mammals > Digestive system >... | reverse complement strand
AAATATAAAATATATACTACAATGTCAAAGATTTGTCAAATTACAGGCAAGAAAGCCATGGGCGGCTGCAATGTCTCGCACTCGAAGCGCCACACAAAGCGCACCTTCGATGTGAACCTCTTCCGCCGCAAGTTCTACTGGGTAGAACAGGATGTATGGATCGAGCTGAACGTGAGTGCAGCTGGTCTGAGAACAATTAACAAGATCGGCCTCGACAACGCCTTGAAGCAGGCGGCTGAGAAGGGCTACCTCTATTAAACGAAAGGAGCAAGAACAATGGCAAAGAAAGTTAAAGAAGCACGCGTACAGGTTATCCTCGAGTGCACAGAGCAAAAAGCCAGCGGTGTTCCGGGAATGTCTCGCTACATTACTACCAAGAACCGCAAGAACACTCCGGATCGTTTGGAGTTGAAGAAGTACAATCCTTATTTGAAGAAGTACACGATTCATAAGGAGATTAAGTAATTAACCCTAATTAGAAAGGCTTAGAACTATGGCAAAGAAAGCGGTCGCAACACTGCAAACGGGTAACTCCGGACGTGCGCACTCTAAGTGCATTAAGATGGTTAAGTCGCCTAAGACGGGTGCTTACATCTTCCAAGAGGAAATCGTTCTGAACGAGAAAGTTCAAGAGTTCTTCAAGTAAACAATCACCAGAAAATCCCACCGCAACAACGTGGGATTTTTTGTATCTGCCAAAATGGCAGTAAATTGACTTATGGCATGCAATTTGTCATAAGACAAGTGTATTCAACTATGCAATTATGAAGAAAGAGGATAAAGAAATTATTGAGAATGATGAAATGAGCGCGACTGAGTCGCTCAACGAGGACGCTGCGCTCAATGAGGAAGCCCCGCAAGAGGAGCAGGTGGATGAGACGCCGAGCGTGCAGCAGTTGGAGGAACGCATCGCCGAACTGGAGGATAAGAACCTGCGTATGATGGCGGAGTTCGACAACTACCGTCGTCGTACCAACAAGGAGAAACTCGAACTCATGGCGACTGCCGGAGAGCGTATCTTCCGTGAGATGCTGCCGCTGGTGGATGACTTCGAGCGTGCCACCGATGCCATGGCCAAGACCGACGACATCGATGCCCTGCGCGAAGGCGTACGCCTCATACAGCAGAAGTTCATCGCCTTCCTCGACAAGGAGGATGTACATGCCATCGAGACCGAGGACGTGGATTTCAATACCGACGAACATGAGGCCGTGACCACCTTCGCTGCCGGTGAGGACAAGAAAGGCAAGGTGATCGACTGCACGCAAAAGGGATATAAACTCGGCGATAAGGTCATCCGCTTCGCCAAAGTGGTTGTCGGCGACTGACCCCTAAAACCTAAACGCTAAACACTAAACGAATATATGGCAGAGAAACGTGATTACTATGAAGTGCTGGGGGTGGAGAAAACCGCCAGTGCAGAAGACATAAAGAAGGCCTACCGCAAGAAGGCGATCCAGTATCACCCGGACAAGAACCCGGGCGATAAGGAAGCTGAGGAGAAATTCAAGGAAGCGGCTGAGGCTTATGAGGTGCTGAGTGATCCGCAGAAGCGTCAGCGTTATGACCAATACGGCTTTGCCGGCATGGGTGGCGCCGGTGGCTTCAGTGGAGGCGGCATGTCGATGGAAGACATCTTCTCCCATTTCGGTGACATCTTCGAGGGCGCAGGCTTCGACCTGGGCGACCTGGGCAACATGTTCATGGGCGGCAGCGGTCGCAGTCGCGGTACCCGTGTACGCCGTGGCAGTGACATGCGCGTCAAGGTGCGTCTGACGCTCGAGGAGATAGCCAACGGTTGTGAGAAGAAGATCAAGGTACGCAAACTCGTGCAATGCAAAGACTGCAACGGTACGGGTAGCAAAGACGGTACGACCGAGACTTGTCCCACCTGTAAGGGTTCAGGACGCGTCATCCGTCAGCAGCGCGGTATCTTCGGCATGATGCAGGTGCAGAGCGACTGCGACACCTGTGGCGGTGAAGGACGTATTATCAAGAACAAATGTCCGAAATGCAACGGCGAGGGTGTCATCCGCGACGAAGAGATCATTCCTATCACTATCCCCGCAGGCGTCATGGGCGGCATGCAGCTGACGGTGCCCGGTAAGGGCAATGCCGGTGCGCACGGTGGTGTACCGGGCGACCTGCTCGTGTTGATCGAGGAAGAGGAACACAAGGACTTTATCCGTCAGGACAGCGACTTGGTCTACAACCTGCTGCTCGACCTGCCCACGGCGGTGCTGGGCGGACAAGTGCAGATACCTACGCTGACGGGAGACGTGAAGATCACCATCACCCCGGGTACACAACCCGGTAAGGTGCTACGTATGCGCGGTAAGGGTCTGCCTCGTATCGACCAGTACGGACGTAACTACGGTACGGGTGACCTGCTCATCAACGTAGGCGTCTATATCCCCGAGCATCTCGACAAGGACGAGCGCAAACTGATTGAGCAACTGCAAGACAGTCCGCGCATCGTACCCGGTTCGGCTGACAAGAAGAATTTCTTCCGTAACCTGTTCGGCATATGATCTCCCGATTAGCCATTAGACGATTGGCGATTAGCATATTAGGATTAAGCCTTGGCGTGTGTCTGCATGCTGAGGCTTTCCCCGTTTTTGGAGTGGATAGTACACCCGGCACTTTCTTCCGCGACTGGTATCAGTCAACCGACTTAGGACATTACCTGGATAACGGCAACGATTACACCGTCTATGAGACCGAGACAACGGGCGAATGGAATCTGGCGGAGCGTATGGTGTTCTCTATCGCCGGTAACTCGTTTCGACAGACCAAGTACCGCCTGAACGGCATGCGCATCGACTCGCGCGCGCAGGCGGGTAATACCTTATTATATATCCCCGTCGATCGCCATAACCTGGCGCTCGACTACCATGATGGTGAACTCTCTTTCTCGGCCGACACGCTGCAGACGCAGTCGATCCGTCTGACCGGAAACATCGGCGGGCTGGGAGGGATATCCCCCGGTACGCGCCAGATGATCAACCTCTTCCATTCGTCCGGCGAAGAGCGCACGATGGACAGCCGTCCGATGGACATGCGCAACCATATGGTCGGTGCCGGTACGCTGGAGGCTACGGTGGCTATTCCTGCCTACGGCAAGCGGTACTACCAGCATGTCTATGCCCACCTGGGCGAACGACGTCTCACGGCCTTCGATCCTACGGGCATCAGCGGCATGTATCCTTCCACTTTCTATCGGGCGCAGATTGACGGAGAAATACCCATCAGTCTTCAGCCTTCGGTTATCAGCTGTCAGCTGCATTATTTTCTGGCGGCGGGAGGACGCACTGATTATGGCAGTGAGTTCTATTACGCCCGGGACGAACAGGCGGATGAGCGTACGTTCACTACGGGACTGTATAGCACGATGCATCTATCCAACCGCGGACGCTTGGTGGCTGGACTCAGCTATGAAGTCAACCAACTGCGTCACGACAGTCTCACTTTCTCGCGCAACGTGATCGATCAGGACGGAGAGGCGTTCGACCCCTGGTACGCCGACGGGCAGTTACATGCCGTGAACCTCTCGGTGCAGTACGATCAACCGCTGCTCCCATGGCTGCGCGTGCATGCCGAGGGCTACAACTCCTTGCTGCATTTCCGTCCTTCGACGAGCGAATGGAGCAATCCGGTCTATGCGCAGTCGCTCGTGGATGACCGGCCTACGCCGCTCTACACCACCACTTGGCACTCTTCAGCCTTTGCCTCCGCCCTGCTGGAGAACGAGGCACTCGTCATTGCTGAGAAGGAAGTGGCGCGTGGACTGAACCTGTACGCCCACCTGGGTGTTTCGCTTGATGGTATCGTGCTGGGACACGGTCGATCGGTAGTGAGTCCGAACGGCTTGGCCAAGATCGCCATCGACTACACGCCTGTCTGGTGGTTCCGTTTCGGTGTCTCGCTCTCCCATCATCGGATGTCCTATACATGGGACGACGTGCGCTATTTGAGTAGCGACTACCTGCGTGGTGAGAACCGCTATAGCGACGGTACGCTCCTCGCCACTACCGGCAGTGCATACCATACGCCGGACAGCAAGCTGTGGATGCGTCAACCCTCGTATGCCGTACTCGATCTGCCTATCCAATTCACCATGGGCAAAGAGCGACGCCATCATATCACGTTGCTCAATTCGGTGCGTAAGTATTACCACCAGTGGTTCACCGCCTTTGCCGATGGCGTGGATGCCAACCTGCAGCAACAGGACGGTTTCTATTATCTTCGTGAGGGGGAGAAGCACTATACCGTCACCACCCAACCCATGGACCTGTTGTCCGGTTCGTTCGGTACGCGTACGCCGCTATACATGTCCAATACGATCAAGTATACCTATACAGGTAGGAAGTGGTTTGTGCAGTTCAGTTGGCAGAGTTATCTGATGTCCGGACTGAGTACACTGGGTAATGGACCGTTGCATAATAACATAGGTGCCCTCTCGGAGAGTTCGGCCAATCCGAATACCTACTTGGCCCTGAGCGAAGGCGACAAGCCGTATCAGGGTAACTGCCGTTTGGATCAGGACAAGTCGTTTATCCTGCGTCTGCAGGTCACGTATAACGCCTGCCGCTATTTCTCGCTGGGACTGAACGCCAAGTTCAAGGACGGTCAACCGTTCTCCACGTTCTATGAGCAGCGACGCGTCGTGGACGGCCATCAGCAGATAGCCATCGTTCATTCGGATGCCAAGGGCATCAACTTGATCAACAATGCGTTCGGTAAACGTGAGGATGCGTTCTTCAATCTGGAACTCAAGGCCACGGGCCGTTGGTGGGTGAAGGATGTGCCTATGTCGCTTGAGGTGCTCTGCTATAATATCTACGACTTCGGTACGGCACTCACGGAATATACCTTCGACCAATACACGCACCCCACCTATCCCCATTGGACACAGGACTTAGGACAGGCGACGATGAAGAACAGTCGTACGACAATGAGTATGTGTATTCCCCGCGGACTACTCCTGACGCTGCGCGTCGGACTGGAGAAGGATAAGAACTAAACCGACGGCCCAAAGGGCTACGCCGCAGAAGCTGGCGAACATACAGTCGGTCAACATATTCAGCGCAAAGAGAATAGTGAAGAGGATGGCAGTTAGCCGTCCTTTTCTTTTTGCACCAAGCAGGAGTGCGATCCACGCCAGCACGAAGAGCAACAGACCCACCAGACCTGATTCCACCAACTCCTGCAAATACTGGTTGTGACAATGGGTTACGAACAGGATATAATTGTGCATGCCGTGTTGTTCGAACTGCGTGTTCAGATAGGTGGTAGCCTGTCCCGCTCCCAGGCCGGTCCATAGATAGTCGGATGGGTGTTGCAGTGCCGCGCCCCATACATTAAACCGCAGGTCGTGGTAGTAACTGAGGTGGCGTATCTCGTTGATGCCGTTCAGGCTGAAGTCCTGCATGCGCGGATGCATATACAGCAGTCCACCGCCGAGGATGAGTCCGCAGAGGATGATCGGCATCCCATAGCGCTGACGTACCCGTTGCGGCAGGGCGTAGATGGCACCTATCACCAGCAAGATCGCACCGGTGATGATCACCTGGCGCGAACCCGTCATCAGGACACAGAGGCCGATGACAAGCAGCGTAGGTAGTAAGCGACGCCATTGATGGCCTAGCTGTTGGCAGGCGACGATGCCGCCCAGCATCTCTACGCTGCTCAGGAACAGACGATGCTTGATATGCGAGAGATTAGCGGCATAGAACGTCAGCCAATCCAGATTGCTGTAGTCCCACGGCGCTTGCCAGTTGAGGATGTTGAGCAGCTGCGGATAGTAGAGCAGCACGCTGAGTAGCATCGGGTAGAACAGCGCGGCGCAGAGGCAGCTGATGACGAGTACCCGACCTACTTGATGCCAGTCGTAGCGTTCGTTCAGTCCCCATATGCCTACCGGTACGAGCAGTCCGCAGGTCAGCAGTCGTTCGATGGTTCTCCCCCATGCAACCTGATCCGGTGCCCACAGGCCGGAGACGATCTTCCAAGCATACCACAGTCCGAAGATAATAAACGGAAGGCTGATAGCTGAAGGCTGACGGCTGAATGCTGACGGCTTTCCCAGCCATCGTCCTTCCAGCACCCACGTGACAAACCATAGTACACAGGCATAGCGCAACCACAACTGCGGAAAAGGCAGTAGGGCTACGACCGTCAGAAATAGGCCGTACTGAATGTGTCCGATGATGTCACGATAACGCTGCATATCCTTGTTTGAGTTGTTGCACCCCTTCCGCGCCGATGCGTTGCAGCCGTTCAAACGGGTCGCCGGGTATATGCTTGCGCCAACGGATGCGGTTGAGGTCGATCACCTCGATGCGGCTGGCATCGTCGTTGAACAATATATTGCCCTGCGAATAGTCGCGATGCCATACGCCCATCCCTCGCAGTCGGGCGGTGAAGCGACCGATGCGACGCAAGATCTCATCGCGGTGCGGGAAGTCGTCAGGCCGTTCTATCAGTTCTTGAAAGGTGTGGGTGCACGCCGACTGCCGGCAGGCGTACCAGCTCTCCCGTAGTATTCCGAAGAGCCGCACCTCGCGATAGGCGATAGGCTGCGGGGTGAGTCCTTCCAGTCGGAGCGCGTTCTCATAGCTGCGCCGCGCCTTGCTCGTGCCCAACCATCCGTACCATATACCGCGCAGCAGATTAGGCGTCTTGAATTGCTTGACCACAATGCCGTCCGTCAGGCGTATCGTATTGCGTCGGGCATCGATGACTTGGCCTTCCGTCCAGCGATCGAACGCACCCACTTGCTTGACGGAGCGAAAACGATTGAGCAGTCGGCTCCACGAACGATGGTAATGGAGCGGACCACCCAGATAGCGCTCCATATACGCCGGGTGGCGACGGTTGAGTTCGTCAATCAAGATCCGTTTGTGTGCACGATCTTGTACGCGCTTCGACCCTTTGCGTACGCGGTAATGGAGCCGGATATCCGGCAGCCGGACAAACTCGCCTCCCAGTTCAAAGAGCGAGATCCACATGTCCCAGTCTTCGCGTGCGGCACAACTTTCCATATAACCGGGAGTGCGATCCCAGTCTGCACGGCGATACATCGAGCAGGTGTCGATCATGTTCTTGCGTGCCAGCAGTGCCTTGCTGAAAGGCGGGAAACGCCATTCGCCGGTACGTTCGCCGAAGAAGGCGGCACGGCAACTCACCACCCGCACTTCCGATCGGCTCTCCAGCACCGCTGCCGCCTCGGCTATATAGCGCGGATCAATCTTATCGTCGGCATCTACGGGCAAGATATACACGCCGTGACTGGCGCGGATAGCCCGATTGCGGGCCGCCGAAGCACCTCGGTTAGGTTGGCTCAGTACTGTTATCTCCGGGTGCTCTTGCGCGAAGCGCTGCACCACCTGCCTGCTGGCGTCGGTGCTGCCGTCATCCACCACGATGACCTCCAACGGACGATAGGTGCTCCCGAGCACACTCTCCAGCGTCTCACCGATGAACGGCGCGGCGTTGTACATGGGTATTATGACGGAGACAAGCGGTTTCATATTTTGTCTTTACCTTGCGTGAGTTTGCGCCAGTAGTAGAGGATGGGGTGGGTATATTTGAGTTGTTTCCACGGGCGGCTGGAGTGGGGACGGTGGAGTACAGGATTGCTTACCTGCAGGATATTCTTGAGTCCCAACTGCCGCGACATTCTGCTGATCGTGACGTCATACCAGTTCTTCTCGGGGTCGAGTTGCTCAAAGTCATACGCACGGAGCAAGTCCCGGCTGAGCAGCGTACAGCAGAAAGAGAGGCGCTTGCGGCATTCGCCGTCTTGCATCGTACGGCGTGCGTACTCGTAGGGGAAGTTGATTTGTCCCTGTTCGTCGGTGGTGACGGCTGCCACCATGCCTATGCCTTTCGCTGCGGCCTCTTGCAGGCGGCGGATCGTGTCCGGTCGTACCACGACATCGCTCTCGACGATCACCAGGTGGGCACCCGCTGCGAGTGCACGCTGCTGAGCCTCGATGAGTACCCATCGGTAGTTAGGCGAGGGATGAGCCACGTGTGCACTCAGGTGTACCACGGCGATGCCCAACTCTGCGCTGAGTGCATCGAGTCGGGCTGCGTTCTCACTTGTCGAGTAGTCGTCGTATACCGTCAGCGTGTGGCCGGCAGCCACGATGGCGCGGATGGCCTCTTCGGCCGTCTGCAGCGAGTCCTTGACGGGCATGATAATATGTAGTTCCCTTTCATTCATCCTCCAATTACCAGTTAGTAATCACTCCTCTCTTGCTTACGGTCAGTTGTGCGCCGAAGGTGTTGCCCCACTGACTGCCGGCGTCGCCGGCCAGGCGCAGGGCGAAGTCCATTCCCCAGGCTTGTTCCACATGTTTGCTCACCTCCACCATCCATGCTGTGTTGGTGCTCACGAGGGCGCGGCTTGTGTTGTCGTTGCCGTAGTTGCGGGCATGACTGACCAGCACGCGATAGTGATAGCCGTAGATGTCTCCCCGGATGCCGGCGTGGTGTACACGTACACGACTGTTGAGCGTATAGATCGTGCCGTCGGCGTTATAGAGAGGCGAGGTGATGAAGGGCGTGCCTATCGTGCGATAGTAGGTGTTCCAACCGTTACGGAAGACGCTGTTCTGATAGTACTGATCGTTGCCTGCGTAGCAGAGTCCGTCGCGGTCGTGCCATGGGCCTGACTGGTCGGTGGTGTTGATGAACTCATAGGTGAAGCCTTGGATGAACGGCCAACGCGACTGCTTGAAGCCGATGCCCCAGAGGCCGTCGGCAATGTTCTGTCCGTTGCCGATCAGGGCGAAGTTATCCTCGAAGATGTTCTGCCAATACAGATTCACTTCCCATCCCTTGTCTTTGCAGGTGAGCATGAGTTGTTGACTGCCCAGGTGGTTGCCTTCCGCATTCGCCTGGTCGTTGAGCATCGAGCCGCCGCTGCGGGCCAGCAGGACGTTCAGGAAATCACCCCATCCGCTACCTATATTGCCATAGACGGGACTCCGGCCTCCCCACTGTGCGGCATGATGGAACTCATAACTGATATTAACCGGCAGCCGTCCGCCGAAGCGCACCGCCGCCCATTTATGGTGCAGGTAGCTGCCGTGCATATACACATTATCGGCCAGCCATGCATGCGTGATCGCCGCTTGCAGTTCGAAATAACCGAAGCAACCGGGGAAGGGTACGTAATGGTCGAAGCCGAAGGTGATACGCGGCAGGGGATGACTGTTGCCGGAGAAGAGGAGTCCGCCCGAACAGAGCATGGTGTCCGGTGTCTCGTATATCATCGGTTTAATACCCACGGTCAGGTCGAAGAGGTAGAGGCGCACATGGGCGTAGGCCTGGTTGAGATAGGCCGTGGCGACGCGGCGTTGCATACCGAACGGGCTGTCGGGTATACGCGACTGCAGTCGCATGGTGGCCTGCACGGCGAAGTCGTAGTCCCACCAGCGCTCGGGGTGCTGGGCGAGTTTGTAGATGCCGCCGCTCAGGTTGCCGCTGTAGGGACTGCTGCTCACGTCACCGTGGCGGTTGCTCTGCAGCCAGAAGGGCGCGAACCGACCTGACGAAGCCAGTACGGCGGCATTGAGCGAGTAACGCAGCGTGTCCCGGCCGGCCGCCACCGAGTCGCAGATGCCCGTAGGCCACCAGCGCCAACTCAACTCACGTCCACTCAGGCTCGTGGCGAGCAGCAGCAGTATGTAGAGCAGTCTAGTCTTCAATATAATAGAGTTGATCGTTGACCTGCCAGTCCTCATCTTCGCCTAAACCGAAATAGACGCGCCGGCCGATCACAAAACACACATGGTTCAACAGCCGCTTGGGCATGATGGCGATATAATGCCATTGGTCTTCCTGCGGGTCGTAGCGCAGCAGATCGCATAGCACTTCGCCGGTGGTGTTTACGCCGCCGTAATGAAAACCGCCGCAGAGGTAGATAGCGTCTGTAGATGCGGCACTCGCGGCGGTGGTGCGACTGCGCCCGGGCACGGCAGCGCGTGCCTCCCAGTGGGTGCCGTCCACCAGTTCCGCCCACCAGTTGAGGCTAAAACGCTTGTAGCCCGTTCCCATGAAATGCCGGCCGGCACAGGTACAACCGGTACCCCCAAACGATCGGGCAGGGTAGCCGGAGAAACCTACACCGACATCAATACTGTCCCAACGGTCGTCGGCGATGGTATAACGGAACATGTCACGCCGGTAGTTGCGGAAGAAGCCGTAGCCTACATACAATTCATCATTGCCCACAAATGAAGTGGCGCATGAGGTGTAGTTGTTAGGATAGTCGCTCAACTGTCGCCAGGTAGCGTCGGAGGGAGTGTAGGCCCACCAGTCTTGCAGATAACTGGTGTCTTTGCTATAGTAGCCGCCGTTGTATCCCAGTCCGATATATACAGTCTGTCCGTCCACGCAGGCGGTGGCATTGACACGCGGCTGGAGTGGTGTCTCTCCCAGATTCTCCCACACACCGGTGGTCGGTGTAAAACGCCATAGATCGTTGTGGTATACACCCGCACTGTCGCGTCCGGCGAATACGTAGGCTTGGTCACCCACCACGAAGCAGGTAGCCGTGGCACGACCGCCACCGGGCATGGCCGGAGCCGTGTGTACCTCCAGTTCTATCTCCGGCGTGTAACTACCGCAGGCAGTGAACACCGCCGCTACGCATAGGCCGACTATGTTACGCGTCAGGTTCACTCTTGGTCTTTCGTTTGAGTTCGAAATCACGTCCGAGATAGTTTTGACGGACGATAGGATTGGCGGCCAGTTCTTCCGGCGTTCCGTGAAATAGAATCTTACCCTCGAAGAGCAGGTAGGCGCGGTCGGTGATCATGAGTGTCTCATCCACGTTATGATCGGTGATGAGAATACCGATGTTCTTGTCCTTGAGTCGCCATACGACGTCTTGTATCTCCTGTACGGCGATAGGGTCAACACCGGCAAAAGGTTCGTCCAGCATGACGAACTTCGGTTCTATGGCCAGACAACGGGCTATCTCTGTGCGTCGGCGCTCGCCGCCACTCAACCGGTCACCCAGATTGTGACGCACGTGTGCCAGGTTGAATTCCTTGATCAGTTGTTCGAGTTTCTCGGCCTGATACTCAGGGGAGAAGTCAGTCAGTTCGAGCACAGCACGCAGGTTGTCCTCTACGCTCAATTTACGAAATACGCTGGCTTCCTGCGGCAGATAACCGATGCCCATCTTCGCACGACGATACATAGGAAAAGAGGTTATCTCCTGATCGTTGAGGAAGATACGTCCGTTGTTGGCGGTTACGAGGCCGGTAGTCATGTAGAATGTGGTGGTCTTGCCGGCGCCGTTCGGGCCAAGCAGTCCCACTATTTCTCCTTGTGTCAACTCAATTGATACATCGTTGACGACGGTGCGTTTACCGTATTTCTTAACGAGATGTTCTGTGCGTAATGTATCCATAAATATACTAGTTGCCTAGTCATCTAGTTGTCTAGTCGACTAGTTCCAATTTCACCGGGCAATGATCCGAGTGTACCGCCTCGGTGAGTATCTTTCCGTCCTTCAATCGCGGCCGCAGGCTCTCGCTTACCCATAGGTAGTCGATTCGCCAACCTACGTTGCGGGCACGTGCCCCGGCACGCCAACTCCACCAGCTGTAGCGTTCGGCACTCTGGTCGAACACGCGGAAACTGTCTATCATGCCGCTTGCTTCCCAACGATCCATCCACTCGCGCTCCTCCGGCAGGAAACCGGATACGCCTATTTGCCGTTCGGGGTGATTGATGTCGATGGGTTTATGGCAGATGTTATAGTCGCCGCAGACGATCAGGTTGGGACGCTCCTTGCGCAGCTCCGTCACCCAGGGCAGCAAGTCCCCCAGAAATGCCATCTTAAAGTCCTGACGCACATCACCAGTTGTTCCGCTGGGAATATACGCATCTACTATCGTCAGATCGCCGAAATCTGCACGCAGCACACGTCCCTCGCGGTCGTAGTCAGGGATGCCCATGCCTACCACCACGCGGTCGGGTTCCTGCTTCGTGAAGATGCACACACCCGAATAGCCTTTCTTCTCGGCCGAGTGGATGTAACTGTGGTAACCTAGTTCCTGAAATGCCAACACGTCAATCTGCTCCGGTTGCGCTTTGCTCTCTTGGATACAGAACACGTCGGGGTTCTCCTCGCGCAGCCAGTCAAGCAGTCCCTTGTTGATAGCCGAACGAATGCCGTTGAGGTTGTAACTGATTATTTTCATCGTCCTAAAATATCGTATTCCGTGCCGTTACGCACGATGATGATGTGTCCGTTGCGTAGCACCTTACGGGCAGCCTGCCCGTCTTCTACCATGTCGATGGCCGTCTTTTCTGCACCTCGGTAACTGAAGGTGATGGCTCCGGTGGGCTCCAGCACGATGTCGGTTATCTCGTGGTTCACAAAACCTGTATAGGCGGTGGCTCCGGCGGGATATGCATCGGTGGCGCGGCCGTAGCGGCTACGGTTGGCTTGGGCCTCTATGATGTCCACGCCCATGTTGGTGGAGTCGTTGTTGACACTGTTGGTGGCCCATAGGTACTCGCTGAACTTAATCTTGGTGATGAGCAGTCCTGCTCCGGGCAGATAGGTGTCCCAATCAGTCTGCTTACGGTTCTCCAGCAGGTAGAATGTTGAGGGACTCGGATGGAGTGCGTCCATGTTATGCTGATCGCCCTCGCACATCAGCAGTGCCTGTTGGTCACTATTGAGTGGACCTAGCCATACCGATTCGGGATTGGTCAGCACGCGCGGCGTGAGCCAACCCATGAAGAAGCGCTCATAGGCCGAGTAGGAGGGAGGCGTATTACCGTCGTTGTTGTACGGACCATAATCCATGATGTCCCACTCGTTGAGGGTGTTCAATCCCAGCGGCGATTCGTTGGTCTCGTAGAAATCCGGCAGACCTAGTACGTGACCGAACTCATGGGTGAACGTACCGACGCCGGCGTAGGTCTTTGCGGTGTAACTCAACTCGTTGGAGCAGGCGTAGTTGCGGATGTACTTTCCGTCCACCTTGCAGCTGATGCCCCATGCGCTTAGATCATAGTTGTGCGGCCAGATGGTGTTGGCTTCAGGGCTGTCCGCCCTGCCGTAGCCTGCATAGATGACATAGACGAAGTCCACCCGGTTGTCATGATCGTTGTCGTAGAGGCTGAAGTCCACACCGTCATTGTCGGCGGCCTGGCAGGCCTCCTTGATCATCACGCCCACCTCATAGCTATAGCCGCTACTGCTGCCGCCGTAGTAAGATTGTGTCTTGCTCAGCGTGTAGGGACCTACTACATCAAACTGCGGGTTGTATTGTCCCCAACTCTGGTCGTGAAAATACTGACGGGCACTGCCGCTCGCGGATATATTGTGCGTCCGTGTCCGTTGTCGACCCAGAAGATCGGTGTATTTCTCGGTGTACGAGTAGCTGCGGTGAAAATCCTCACCGTTGAGCATGTTGCGCATCGTGTCAGGCGAGGTGACAAAACTTAGGTCGGAGAAATTGACCAGGATGATCAATCCGCGTGGCGCGAGGTTGAGTTCGCCTATGCCCTGCTTCTGTCGTTGCACACGGCGTGCTTGCTGACGCGCGATGCCCTCGTCTATACGGGCTAGGCGTGCCTCGTCCGTCATGGGCAGCAGCGTCTGCTCGTCCAACCACTGTCCCTCGCTGTCGGTCAGGTAGTGGAAGGCTGCATCGCCATGCAGATACACCGTCTTCTCCGTGCCGTCATCCGCCGTGCGTAGCATGGGACGACGCGAAGCCGGTACGGCTAATAAGAGAGATGTTACCGCACAAACTAGCAACAATGTGATGGTGCGGCGCATATCAGATCTTGTTGGTTAATGAAATGCCTTTTCTGCGTAGCCAGCATTTCTCGCAGCGACTGCGGTTGGCTTCGTTATGCGCTTTGCGACGACTGGTCACCACCTCTCCCTTGCGGTTCTTCTTGGCGTACACGAGCCATCCCTTGTTGTTCTCACGGATCTGCCATCCGTCGATGGTCATCATCCAGTGCATATGCTCATCGCCGCGCAGATAGGTCTGCAGGGTGTCGCCGTTAGGTTGTACACGATCAATGATGCCGCGATAGGCGGGTACACCACGTTTACCGGGCACCTTGTTAGCTTCTTGAGCTTGGGCACTGAGGGTTACGATAGTCGCGAGGACTACCAATAAAAAAAGTTTTCTCATACGTTTCTATTGTTTTGCTTGATTTTCTTGAATAGTTCACTGGCGAAGACGAAGTCGTTGAGTGCTTCGTTGTCACTTGTCATGATCTCATGACGACTGCCTTGCCACTCTTTCTTGCCGTTTTTCAGGAATAGGATGTTATCACCTATCTCCATGATAGAGTTCATGTCATGACTGTTGACAATCGTGCAGATGTTGTACTCGCGGGTGATGTCTTGTATCAGGGCGTCTATCACGAGGCTGGTCTTGGGGTCCAGTCCTGAATTGGGTTCATCGCAGAACAGGTACTTCGGTTCCAACACAATCGCACGGGCGATCGCCACACGTTTCTGCTGTCCACCACTTATCTCACTGGGCATCAGATTCCAAACCCGCTCAGGCATCTCCACGCGCCGCAGGCAGAATTCTGCGCGGGCACGCATCTGTGTAGTGCTCTGGCGCGCGAACATCTCCATCGGAAACAGCACGTTCTCCATCACTGTCATACTATCGAACAACGCACTGCCCTGGAACAGCATACCCACCTCGCGGTGTAGTTCACGGATCTCTTTCTCTTTCATCTGGGCCAGGTCACGTCCGTCGTATAAGATCTGTCCGCAGTCCACCTGATGCAGTCCTATCAGGCTCTTCATCAGCACGGTCTTGCCGCTACCCGACTGACCGATGATCATATTCACCTCGCCGTCGTGCATCTCTGTGCTGATGTGATCGAGTACTACGTTCCCATCAAAACTCTTGACTACGTCTTTCACTTCAATCATAACAACAGCTTACTTAAAATGAGGTCCAGAAATAGTATCATGATGTTGCTATTCACCACCGCATTGGTTGATGCGCGTCCGACATCGAGTGCTCCACCGCGTACATAGAAACCGTAGTAGCTGGACATACTGGTGATGACAAAGGCGAAGACCAGACTCTTGATGATAGCGTACCATACGTAGTAGGGATTGAAGGCGTATTGCACGCCTATCAGGTAGTCGTGTATCGTGATGATGTCTGTGAAGGCGCCTACCGCCCAACCGCCCACTAGTCCGATAGCTGTGGAGATGATGACCAGCATCGGCATCATGCTTACAAATGCCATGATCTTTGGCAGGATCAGGTAGTTGGCACTGTTCACACCCATGATCTCCATAGCGTCTATCTGCTCGGTGATGCGCATTGTGCCAATCTCTGACGCTATATTCGAACCTACTTTACCCGCCAGTATCAGACAGAGGATCGTGCTGGAGAACTCCAGCAGCAAGGTCTCACGCGTCAACAAGCCTACCGTGTAGGTCGGCAGTAACGGGTTCTCGGTGTTGATCTTCGCCTGAATAGTCAGAATAGCACCGATAAAGACAGAGATGATGAGCACAATGGGTAAGGATTGCAATCCCTGTTTCTCCAACTCGCGGCTGTATTGCCGCCAGAACATACTTTGCCTATCCGGCAGACGAAGCACGCGCCCCATCAGCAGTGTATATTCGCCTATGTGTCTAAGTATCTGCATCCCTAACTAACCTTTGCGGCTGCAAAGGTACAAATAAATTTTGACATACGCAAATAAAAAGCATTTTTATTTCGCTCTTTCTCTTGTGTAGGTCCCGAATACTAAAATGGACCTTGGAAAGAAGGAGACAACCAGCGATGGCTATAGTGCTCATGAGGATCTCATGAGATGTGTTTTGTAAAATACTTACAAATAAAGGAGTTATGAGTAAAAAGTGGAAATGCGATTAGTTTATTTTCCTCAATTTCAGCATACACCAGTCGTTGACGGATCGTGAGTCAAGCAGCTGTAGTCCGCAGGCCTTTCCTGCAGCGATGAGGGTGGGCGCATCGGCGGTGTAGAAGCCGCTGAGCCAGAGTTGGCCTTCGTGTGCCAGGCAGGTCGCATACGCCTCCATGTTCTCAAGGAGGATATTGCGGTGGATATTGGCCAGGATCAAATTGAAAGACGGAAGTTGAGAGGAGAACGGAGCTATATTGCCGCCTAATCGGACGTCAATGTCCACGCCGTTGAGAGTGGCGTTCTCGCGAGCATTGCTGACAGCTTTGTCATCAATGTCAAGCGCCAGTACGTAATCGGCTCCGAGATGCTTGGCGAAGATAGCTAGCACGCCTGTTCCGGTGCCGTGATCGAGAACCTTAAAATTGTGATTTGTGATTTGCGATTTGTGATTAATTAGTGCGTCCGTCATCATTGAGGTGGTCTCGTGATGGCCTGCACCAAAGGCGCAATGAGGGATGATGCGGATGCCGAGCGGCAGTTCCTGCACCGGATGGTCGGCCTCCCAGGCTGCATTCCAGTTCTTATCCTCGCACTCCTTCGCTTGGATAAAACTCACGCCTTCTGTAGCGGCACAAAAGACCTTGATCTCATCGGTGTTTTGTGTCCAGATTTCCGATGGGATATAATAATCTTCCCCATCGATTGTGTCCACCCCGAGATCGAATAACTGCTGTTCAAACAGATCCTTCTGCCACTCTTCGGCAAAACGGGTCTTAATGTGTAAAACGTGATAACGCATCGGATACTAGATAATTGCTGCCCCCGATGAAGATGGCATCGTCTGCGGAAGCATGGGTGATAGCATACGTAATGGCCTCTTGCGGATCTTCCATGGCAATGCCGTTCTTGCTCCACAGAGCGAGCATCTCTCGGGCTGAGCGGGCACGCTGGGTTGAGGGGCGCGTGAAGATATAATGGAAGCGTTCGCCATCCGGCAGCATCTGCATGACTATGTCGGTATCTTTGTCATTAACCATACCAAAGACGATGTAGATATGCGGATTAGGCAGGTCATGTAGCTGTTGTGCCACATAACGGATGCCGTGGCTGTTATGGCCGGTGTCGCAGAGGATGAGCGGTTGCTTCTGCAGCGTCTCCCATCGTCCGCGAAGACCTGTGAGTGTGCAGACATGTGCAAAGCCTTCGGCTATTTGTGAATGGTGAATTGTAAATTGTAAATTGTTCAGCGCCTTCAGTGCGACGTAAGCCGTCTGCAGGTTATGCTGCTGATAGATGCCGCGGAGTTCGCACTCTGGTACAAAGCGCATTCGGCAGCGGCGCAGATACTCACATTGGTCGGCAAACCAGATAGGTGCGTTGCACGCCTTAGCGCGGGACAGGAAGACCGGCTCGGTCTCCGGTTGTGTCTCTCCGATGACGACGGGCACGCCTGGCTTGATGATACCGCTTTTCTCTGCTGCTATCTCCGCAAGGGTTGTACCGAGAAATTCCGTATGATCCAATCCTATGTTTGTGATGACGGATAGGATAGGCGTGAGGATGTTGGTGCTGTCGAGTCGTCCGCCTAGTCCCACTTCAACGACGGCGATATCGACCTGCTGCTTAACGAAATAGCAGAACGCCATCATGGTCATGGTCTCGAAGAATGAAGGTTGCACGTGGTCAAGCAGTTCCTTATGGCGCGTCACAAAGTCTGCCACATCGGCTTCGGGGATAGGTTGACCGTTGATGCGGATGCGTTCGCAAGGCGAGAGGAGGTGTGGACTGGTGTAAAGTCCCACACGCAAACCGGCTGCTTGAAGGGCGGCTGCCATCAGATGACATGTCGAACCCTTGCCGTTGGTGCCGGCGACGTGGATGGCACGCAACTGTTGATGCAGATTACCAGCCTTCTCCATGAGCCGAAGCATGTTGTCCGGCCCCGGTTTGTAAGCCGCTGCGCCCACTTGATGAAACGGTGGACGAGAGGAGTACAAGTATTCTATCGCTTCGCTGTAATTCATTACGACTTTTCTACTACCGTGAAGTCCAGAACGCCCTCGGCGCGGTGCTGGCTGAGCCATTTATATAGTACTGGTGTCACGCGGATGGGCAGCGAGCGGCTGGTGAGTGCCACCTGCTGACGATTCATAGGGTTGTATATGGTCACGTGCAGTCGTCCTTCTCCCGAGTTGGCGTGGATGATGTCTGCCAGTTCGTCAATCATCTCCGGCGTGACGGTTTCAAGCGAGAGTCGCAAGTTGAGTCCCTCCGTACGTTTGGCTTGCGTCTCGTTGAGCATCTCCACCTGCTGTACTACAAACTCAAACTCTGCCTCTTCGTCTTTGGCTTCGCGGAACCATTTTTGTCCGGCTCCTTTCTGTTGCACCACGCCGGAGACGAGCACGTAAAGATCCTTGAGGATGAGGTGGCCGAATCGGCTGTATGCGTTGCCGAAGAGAGCAAACTCATAGCTTCCTGTGTAGTCTTCGATCGTGTAGCGGCCGTAGGGGTTGCCCTTCTGACTGATACGCTGTTCCGCAGAAGTGATGAGTCCGCCGATGAGGCAGGGTTGGTTCTTATGCGCCGCAATGAACTCCGACGGTAGGATGGGTTTGGTTTCCAGGTCCTCACCGTTCTCGGCTATCTCGATGCGGATACGACGTTCGGCTTCCGCACGCTCGTCGGCCTTGCGCCAGTGGTCGAACTGACTGAGTTCGGCGGCAGTGACGTTGCATAGTTCGCGTATCTCATATTCGTACTCATCCAGTGGGTGGGCAGAGAGGTAGATACCTATGAGGTCTTTCTCACGGTTGAGTCGTTCGATGGTGTCCCAACGTGGCACGACGGGCAGGTCGGGGTGCTTGATCTCTATCGCATCATTCAGGTCGCCGAAGAGCGAATTGGTATTATTGGCTTTGTCGGCCTGCCATTTGTTGCCATAGTTCATAAGCAGATCAAGTCCGCTTGCACCCGACTCATCGCAGCCGAAGAACTGCTCGCGATAGATGTCTGGGAAACATTCAAAGGCACCTGCCTGGGCGAGGCACTCGATGGTCTTACGGTTGCAGCTTTGAAGATTGACGCGCTCGAGGAAATCAAAGATGTTCTTATACTTGCCGTTATTCTCTCGTTCTACGATGATGGCTTCGGCGGCACCTTCACCCACACCCTTGATGCCACCTAGGCCGAAGCGGATGTCGCCCTGCTTGTTGACTGTAAAACTCAACTCTGACTCGTTGACGTCTGGTTCGAGTACGCTCAGTCCTAATGCACGACATTCGTCCATCAGTTTGGTCACCTCCTTGATGTCGTCTTTGTGCACAGTGAGATTGGCCGCCATGAATTCGGCCGGGTAATGGGCCTTGAGATAGCCGGTTTGGTAGGCTACCCAGGAGTAGCAAGCGGCGTGCGACTTGTTGAAAGCGTATGAGGCGAACTTCTCCCAGTCTGCCCATATCTTCTGTAGCACTTTCTCGTCGTGGCCGTTCTTGCGGCCTCCCTCCATGAACTTGTCCTTGAGCGAAGCCAGCACGGCCATCTGCTTCTTTCCCATGGCCTTACGCAGTTTGTCACTCTCGCCGCGGGTGAAGTCGGCCAACAGGCGGCTCAAGAGCATGACCTGTTCCTGGTAGACTGTGACACCATAGGTGTCCTTCAGGTATTTCTCCATGACAGGTATGTCGTATGTCACGGGTTCGATGCCCTGTTTGCGGCGGATGAACTGCGGGATATAATCCATCGGGCCCGGGCGGTAGAGCGCATTCATGGCAATCAAGTCGCCGATGACGGTGGGCTTGAGTTCGCGCAGGTATTTCTGCATTCCGCCTGACTCAAACTGAAAGACAGCGACGGTGCGGCCTTCCTGAAAGAGCTTGTAGGTCAGTTCGTCGTCGATGGGGATATGGTCGATATCAATGTCGATGCCATGAGCGCGCTTGATATTACGCAGACACTCTTTGATGATCGTCAGGGTGATGAGGCCGAGGAAGTCCATCTTGATCAAGCCGACCGACTCCACCACATGGCCGTCGTATTCAGTGACGAGCACGCGTTTCTTGGCATTCTTGTCTTCTACGGACGAAAGCGGTGCAAAATTGGTCAGATCGTCTGCGCCGATGATCACGCCGCAAGCGTGTACACCCACCTGTCGGATAGTACCTTCAAGCCGTGCAGCGTATTGGAGCATCGTGCGGGTGTTGGGATCGCCCTGCTCATATTCGCGCTTGAGTTCGTCTATGTATTTATAGCAGTTGTTGAGATTGACCTTGGGCGACTTACCTTTGTCGTCCTTGATGTTACCGGGGAACTCGCGATCGGGTATGAGCGACTTCAGTTCATTGACACGCGCTAAGGGTATCTGTTGTACACGTCCTACATCGGCCAGAGCCGACTTGGTGGCCATCTTTCCGTATGTGACTATGTGAGCCACGTGCGTCTCGCCGTACTTGCGGCTGACATAGTCGAGTACCTTGCCGCGTCCGCAGTCCTCAAAGTCGGTGTCGATATCCGGCAGTGAAATACGGTCGGGATTAAGGAAACGCTCAAACAGCAGGTCGTACTTGAGTGGGTCAAGATCGGTGATCTTCAGGCAGTAGGCCACTACGCTTCCGGCCGCTGAACCACGACCCGGACCGACCGAAACATCCAGCTCTTCGCGTGCCGCACGGATGAAGTCCATCACGATAAGGAAATAGCCAGGAAAGCCCATCGAGATAATGGTGTTGAGCTCAAATTCGATGCGCTCCTTCAGCACTTCATCGGTGTCAAGTCGTTCTTGTCCGTAGCGCTGTTTGGCGCCTTCTATAGTCAGGTAACGCAGATAAGCAGACTCGAAGGCCAAACGGTCGGGATAGTCTTCCTCTTTACCAAACGACTCGGGGATGTCAAACTTAGGCATGATGGGGCCGTGATCAATGTCGTACACCTCAATTTTATCCACTATCTCCTGCGTGTTCTCGAGCGCCTCAGGGATGTCGCTGAAGATGGCAGCCATCTCCTCTGGGGTCTTGAGCCACTCCTGCTTGGTGTAGTGCATGCGGTTGACATCGTTGACGAAATGGTTGGTGCTGAGGCAAATGAGCCGGTCGTGCGCCTCAGCATCCTCCTCGTTGACGAAGTGGGCATCGTTGGTGGCGATGAGTTTCACACCGTACTTACGGGCCAGATCTATCAAGATGGGATTCACCTGTTTCTGACGCTCATACACCTCTTGGTCACCACCCGGTTTCTGCGTCTCATGGCGTTGCAGTTCGATATAATAATCCTCTCCAAAGAGGTTTTTGAACCACTGTACTGTCTCTTCCGCTTCGCTGAAGTCTCCGCCTTTTGCGATGCCCTCCAGTATTTTTTGGGGCAACTCACCACCCAGACAGGCGGAGCAGCAGATGATGCCCTCATGCCACTGTTCGAGCAACTCCTTGTCGATACGCGGTGTATGGTAGAATGCGTCGGACATATATCCGTGTGAAACGAGCCGGCAGAGATTGTGGTAGCCGGTCATGTTCTTCGCCAGCAAAATCAGGTGCCAACCCGATCGGTCAATCGAGTAGGTGCGTCCTTCACCGTTGACGGCTTTGTCGTCCAGCATTGAGTGGCGTCCGCGACGCGCACAATAGGCCTCTGTACCCACGATAGGCTTGAAGTCCTCCTTTTTCTTGCAGTAGTCCAACAGGTCCTTGATGCCGTACATGTTACCATGATCGGTCAACGCCACGGCCTGCATGCCGGAGGCGATACATTTATCAACTATCTCATCCACTTTGGACAGTCCGTCCAATAGCGAATAGTGGGAGTGAACATGTAAATGCGTGAAGTTCATAAGCGTTTATTTGCGAGTGCCCTTGAAGGCATTTTTCCCTATTTCTATGTGTGTAGGTAAGAGCGGTTGGCGCAGGTTAGAGCAGTCGAGGAAGGCATTTGGACCAATCGACTGCAGCGAATCGTTGAAGGCTACTTCGCGCAGACTGCGACATTGACAGAAAGCGCCTTCCTTTATCTCCTTGAGTGAGGCATTAAGCGTGACACGACGCAGATTGACGCACTGAGCAAATGCGCCCTGAGAAAGCACCTTGAGTGAGGCAGGCAGCGTAATCTCCTCCAGCATCTTACACTCCATAAATGCGCCCTCTTCCAACATATGGATATGGTCCACCAAGTTGATATTACGCAGCATTTGGCAATTGCGGAAAGCGCGTTGCCCGATGCGGAAAGTAGAGGCGGGGAGCCATATTTTCTCGAGCATCAGGCATCCTTCGAACGCCTCGTCACCGACGGCGTACAGTCCGTCAGGCAGGTTGACGCGATAGAGCCGCGAGCAGCCCTGACAAAGTTGTTTGGGCAGCGAGTGGATAGAGGAGGGGAGCGTTAGTTCGCGTAGCGCAGCACAACCGGCGAGTGCCTGGTCACCGAGGTAGGTGAGCGTAGCCGGCAGTTGTATCTCTTCCAGTGCCGCACAACCGGCAAAGACACCGGCCTCGATGCGGCGCAGACGAGCCGGCAATAATAGGTGGTGGATATTGCGGCAGGCAAAGAAAGTGGCGCTCTCCAGCACCTCCAAGCGGTCTCCCAGTACCTGTTCCTTTAGGTTGACGCAACCGTAGAAAGCCCCCATACCAAGGCGTTCGAGTGAGACGGGTAGCGTGGCTGCTTTGAGTAATGCGCAACCGTAGAAAGCAAAGTTGCCAACTCGTGTGACTGTTGTAGGAATGCGCACTTCGGTTAGGTTTTCGCATGCATAGAAGGCTGCTGCCGGAATGGCAGTAACTGTGGCGGGCAGCTCAATCGTGCGCAGACTCTTACGTGTCGCAAAGGCCCGCTCTGCGATGAGGCGGGTGGGAATCTTGTTCTTGAAGACAAAATTGGCCGGTAGGTCATTGTTGGTGGCTATGAGGCAGTCATCTATGTAGAGTGCCCCTTTTTTCCATTTGTTCTCATTCAAGTAGATGCCGCTCCCGGTGAATGCGTCCTCGCCGATGGAGGTGACGGTGGCGGGAATCGTGATCTTTTGCAGACTCTTGCAGTCGCGGAAGGTCTCATGATCAATACGGGTGACCGATGCCGGCAGGTCAATGCGCACTAGGGTCTTGTTACCCTGAAAAGCTCCGGCCGCAATCAGACGGGTGCCTTCGGGAATAACCATACGGGGTTTGATGGTCTTATCGGTGGCAATGAGCATACTGTCAATCCATAGGCATCCGTCGGTCCAGTTATCGCGATTAAGCATGATGCCCGTTCCATCAAAGGCTGAGCGATAGATGCGTTCCAACGTGCGGGGTAGCACAATAGTCCGCAGGTTTTTACATCCCTTGAAGGCCCGGTCGGCGATGGCGGTGACGGTATAGGTCTGCTGACCCACCGTGATATGCTCGGGGATGATGAGTTCACCCGAGGCGGACGGGTTAAGTCCCACTTCAGCTGTCAGGTAGTTGTCATCCAGCAGATATCGGACATCTTGGTACATCGCCTCGGTGGCAGACAAGTAAAGGCTGCAGACTGCGCAGCTGACAAAAAGGATAAATCGTCTCATGGCTTGATAAAATGGCCTTCCAGGCGCAGGATAGTATAGAAAATAATCAGTCGGTTGCGGAGCGACTCGCCACGCATACGCTGGTGGAGCAGTTGAAGTATGCGCTGCTGCGCCTTCAAGTGCGGCCGAGAAGTGGTGCTCTCGGGATTGCGGGTGTATAGATAACCGGCATAGCGTATCATGTGGCAGTGGGCGTTACTCAACCAAAGGTTGACAGAGAAGAGAACGTCCTCATAGATCATCCCCTCAGGAAAGCGCAGCTTCTTCTCTTCAAACAATTGACGGCGGTAAAGGCGCATACATGGTGAAGTGAATTGATAGCGATTACGTGGCAGGTGGCGACGGCCAACCCACCAGCCTTTCTCGTCGGCATCCTTGGTGCGACGGTAACCGCTTTGCACGTAGTCGTACTTGCCGCGGCTGAGCACTTTGCGATGGCGTTCACACCAGTCAGGTGCCAGACGGTCGTCTGCGTCCAAGAAGGCGATGTAGTCACCGGTGGCGCGCCTCAAGCCTGTGTTGCGGGCAGCAGATTGACCCGAATGCGGTTGATTCAGTAGGATGACTTGCCGATGCGGATCTTCGGCATGGCGTTTGGCATACGAGGTGGCAATAGCGAGACTACCATCGGTGCTACGGTCATCCACAAGGATGATCTCAATAGGCTCGCTCGTGATCTGAGCGATGACGGAGTCCAGACAGGCACTCAGGTATGCCTCAGCATTGTAAATAGGTATAATAATGCTTATCATAGGCAAGATACAATCATTTGTTCTAAATGTTCACACTGCGTTTCACGCGAGAACTCTTCGCGGTGGACAGTGTGATGCATGGTATAGCCTTGTTGCTGCCAGGTTTGATAATAGCGGAGCAGAAAGGCACGTATCTGTTCGGCATCGTCGGTGGCGATACCGGAGTGGGTATAATCTATCAGTTCAGCCAGAGCCCCTTGATCGGACGGCACGCAGAGTACAGGTTTGCTGCAGCCGAGTGCTTCGTAGAACTTGGTGGTCAGCATACCGTGGGTGCTCGGGCTGGTGAGCACAAGCATGACTCCGCTACGGCGAATAGCGTCGCCGAGCCGATCGTGTGCTATGGGGTCGTGCTGCGGGGTGTGCAGGTTGAAGACGATCTTTGATTGTTGATCTCTAAGTTCAGATTGATTGATGTCTTCTACTATGCTTCTCACCCGTTCCAAAGCGGGACGTTGCCAGTCAAAGAGCGAACCGATATAGGTGAGGGTGAAGGAGTCTGCCTGTTTGTCTGCCGGATAGAACTGGCTGGCATCGTAGCCGTTGTACACCACTTCCACCTTTGGGTTGAACCGACGGATGAAGTCGGCATGCCAGGGGGAGATGGTGCTTATGGCTGTGGCAGCGCGGAGCACGCGGTTGCGACGTCGGATATGCACGCTGCGGTAAAGCCGACGGAAGGGCATGAGCCAACGTGATTGGTGGCGGTATTGGTAACGCGAGTCATCCACCTGTTCGTCCAAGTCGCGTATGTCGCAAATGAGCGGCAGTCGTTGCGCACGGGCGATGCGTAGGGCCGCACCTAGAGGGAAATTGCTGAAAGCGGTGCAGAGGACGAGATCGAACGGCTGGCTGATAGCTGATAACTGAAGGCTCTTCTTGGCAAACACGCGGTTGTGCCAGTCGGTGAGCAGAGTCCAGACGGTCTTCCAGAACCAGTCGAACTTGCCTCCGGAGTACATGCGTATAGTATGTATCGGATAGGTGTGCGCAAACAGAAGCGAATCGCTTTCCTCGGTCAGCACGGTCACATCATAACCCTTCTGCACGAGATAGTCGCACAGAAAACGTAGCCTGGGCAGATAACCCGGAGCCACGGGAGGGTCAGATACAACTAATAACCTTTTCATAAAGCGATCGATGGTAGGTCGATGGTTGTATATTGTTGTTATGCCAGAGGAGACACAAGTCGCCGTGGTGCAGACGCACCTTGTCAATCAGCCGCTCGCATAGGAAATACGCCTCATCTTCTGTCAGGTTCATGTAGTTTGCTTGGCTGAGCGTGTTGTCCATGATGATCAGCGGATGTAGCGTGAGTGAGGTCAGTTGGTAGGTCTTCGGATTGATCCATCGCACGGCGCGTGAGGTCTGCAACCGGAAGCCCGCCGAGTCTGCGAAACCCATGGTGAAGTCATCGGTGTAACCGGCATCGGCCAGACGCTGCATATGGTCAATTGAGCTGCGCAGATAGTGTGCACGGAACATACGGCTGTATTCAATCTTGGGTATCGTTCCGTAGTAGCTGCCATGTACGCCCAGATAAACGTTGTTGTGGCGCAGCATATGTTTCAGCCGCTTGAAATCCCGGCCGTGTAAGCAGTATTGCGGATAGTCGAACCCTCTGCCGTGTGTACGTTTGACGAAATAGATGGCTTCCGCACCCGCTACTTTGCTGTCCTGTTCCAGCAGCCACGGAAAGGTGTAGAGTGGGTCGTTGTGTATGTCACGCCAGGCGGCCAGTACGGCCTTGGTCTCGCCTCGCCGGAAGCCGCCAAAGGCTCCGCGCAGGTGGCGGTATTGTGAGATAGCATCGATGTCGTGGGTGAGGTAGATATGTCCGAAACCGGCCTCGGGAACAGGTAATCCGAGTTGCTTGAGCAGCAGTCGTCCGTACTCGTCCAGACGGGGAATCTGCAGGCGGCTTTTCTGCGATAGGATGGAGTAGCGCGCGGCAAAGCGGCCGTGCTCGTCGCGTTGACTGTTGATGAGTTCTTCTGCGCGGGAGATGAAGAAGAACGTGGTATAGACAATGTCGGTGCGGATGATCGACTTGTTTTTAGCCGGCATCTCTACAACGGCTCTTTTCAGCTCGGGCGCAACAATATCTCGGCCCATATGACCGCAAGGCACGATAATCACGTCGTGCGTTTCCAGCGCACGCTCATCGTCGGTATAGGCAACGCGTTTGGCTGCTTCGGCATCGCCGTAGCAGAGCCATGTGATGATGTAATCGATGATCTCTTTCATCTTCCTTTTTCCTTTCACTTTTTACCTTTCATTACTCACTCAGAATCTCCCACTCATACATCTTTTGCTCAATCTGGTGTTTGACGGATTCGTAGCGCTGGAAATTCTCCTGCGTCTGGTTCTCCGGTAGCGCGAGCAGCTCTTCCAGTTCGGCTTGTTGTGCCTCCAGTGCCGCGATGGCGGCTTCGGTTTCTGCTATCTGTCGTTCCTTCTTGCGTCGCGCTGCGGCTTCCGCTTTCTGGGTGGCGTAATCCTGCTTGGAGTGGTGCCCCTCCGAGGGGGTGCACTCTCGTTGTTGTCTCGTTAATGTCTCGTTAGTGTCTCGTTGTTGTCTCGATGAAATTTTATATTCCAACTCATGTAGTGAATCGATTTTTTTTGCCCGTAGGAAATCGTAGATGCCGCCGAGGTGTTCGCGCACGCGTCCCCCGCCGAATTCATATACTTTGCTCACCAGTCCGTCCAGGAAATCGCGGTCATGGCTGACACATATCAGAGTACCGTTAAAATCCTTCAAAGCAGCTTTGAGCACGTCCTTCGATTGCATATCCAGATGGTTGGTCGGCTCGTCAAGGATGAGCAGATTGCAGGGTTCCAGCAGCAGGCGTATCATGGCCAGACGGCTTCGCTCACCTCCACTCAGCACTTTCACCTTTTTCTCGCTGGCTTCGCCACCGAACATGAATGCGCCGAGTATGTCGCGTATCTTGGTGCGGATGTCGCCCACGGCAACATAGTCGATGGTCTCAAAGACGGTCTTGTCCTCATCCAATAGCGCCGCTTGGTTCTGTGCGAAATAGCCTATCTTGACATTATGACCGATCTTGAGCGTACCCAGATAGTCCAGTTGCCCCATGATACATTTTACCAACGTTGTTTTTCCTTCGCCGTTCTTACCCACGAATGCCACTTTCTCTCCGCGGCGGATGGTGAATGTCACATCATGGAACACGTTGTGCGAACCGAAGTCCTTGCGCAGGTCTTCCACTATCAAGGGGAAGTCGCCACTACGCGGCGCAGGCGGAAAACGCAGGTTTAGCCGGCTGGTATCCTCCAGATCCACTTCCAGCCGTTCCAGTTTCTCCAACTGCTTGATGCGGCTTTGTACCTGCACGGCTTTGGTGGCTTTGTAGCGGAAGCGCTCGATAAATTCCTCGGTGTCCTGGATCATCTTCTGCTGGTTCTGGTAGGCGCGTACTTGCTGTTCGTGCCGTTCCTTGCGCAGTTCCACGAAACGGCTGTAGTTGACGTTGTAGTCGTATATGCGTCCCAGCGTGATCTCGATGGTACGGTTGCAGACGTTGTCGATGAAGGCGCGGTCGTGACTGACGAGCAACACCGCCGATGGACTCGACTTGAGGAAGTCCTCGAGCCACTGGATGGATTCGATGTCCAGGTGGTTGGTGGGTTCGTCCAGTAGTAGCAGGTCGGGGTGGCGCAGCAGTATCTTCGCCAGTTCGATACGCATTCTCCATCCGCCGGAGAACTCCGAACACGGACGATCGAAGTCCTTGCGCTCAAAGCCCAGACCGATGATAGTGCGGTCCATCTCGGCGATGAAACGGGCTTCGTCCCCTTCATCCCTTATCCGTTCATTTTTCAGTTCAGAGAGCACCTCTTCGCGTAGTGTGCGGTCGTCATGGAAGAGCATCACCTGTGGCAGATAACCGATGGTCATGTCTGCTTCGCGGGCGATACGGCCCGACGTAGGCGTATATTCACCGGCTATCAGTCGGAGCAGCGTCGTCTTACCCGCACCGTTCTTGCCAACCAGCGCGATGCGCTCCTTGCGGTTGACAAGCAGCGTGATATCGTCCAGCACAGGCCGGGACGCAAACTCCATACTCAGATGATCAATGCTTAGCATTCTTTTGTGCTATTTGACGATTGATGATATGCCATAAGACCAAGGTTAGACCTGTAGCGAGCCCGAAATCCGCCATGAGTAACAGCCAGAAGTTCCAATTGCGTCCTATCACGGCTAGCCCGATAAAGAGCAAGCTCACGGTGAGCAGGACGCAGGTCGTCTGTATATGGCTCAGTCCGGTGCGAAGTATCAAGTGATGAATATGGTTCTTGTCCGGTTGGAAAGGCGAGCGGTGCTGTTTGAGGCGTGTCAGACTCACGCGGATAGTGTCGAAGATAGGTACGGTCAGCACACAGATGGCCACCGCTGGTGCCGCATTCATATGATATTGCTCCGGGATCACGTGCAGTGCATTCTGCTCGCAGAAACGAAAGATGAACGCTGTGAGCAGATAGCCCAGCAGCAGACTGCCTGAGTCGCCCATGAAGATCTTATCGCGATGTCCGAACACGTTGTAGATGAAGAATACAGCCAGTGCACCGATCATGCATATGGCCAGTATCGACCAGCTTTCCGATCCTACCAAATGGTAATAGATGGCGAAAAACATGCAGTACAATATACCCAACCCACTAGCCAGGCCGTCGATGCCGTCAATTAGGTTGATGGCATTGATGATCGCCAGCAGGATAAAGAGTGAGAGCAGATAACTCGGTACAATTCCGATACCCTCGATACCGAAGATTCCGTGCAGGTGGGTGATGCGCAGGTCGCCGAACCCGATCAGGGCAATGCCTGCCAACGCTTCGCCCAGCAGCTTGGTCAGCGGCGTGAGCACGAGTATGTCGTCAATAAAACCGATGGTCATGATAGCGGCTACGCCAATCAGGAAAAACTGGTTGTGACCGATCTGGCTGAAGTCAAACAGCAGATACGTAAGCATCACGCTGAAGTAGATGTCCAGTCCGCCTATGTTGGGGATACTTCCCTCGTGACTCATGCGTTTGTTCGGTCGAACCACGAAGCCTTTGGCTTTGGCGATACGCAGGACGATAGGCATACCGAGCCATCCGAAGAGGAAGCTCACCAGACCGATCAGGTAGCTATGTTGCAAGAAGAATTCTCTTATCATGTGTGATTAGTCGAGTTGTTCGTATATGGAGTTTTTACTGATAAATTCCGGTACCAATTCTTTCATCTGCTTCACGGTCAGGAAAGGTTTGTCTTGCCTGCTGGTTGTCAGCAGTTGATCCACCTGACGGCTCACTTGCTGGAAGTCAAACTCCCTCACGCGGGCAATCATGATCTTGCTGTTCTCGGTCGGGATGGTCCGCTCTTTCTGGTTTAGCAGCTCTTCGTAGAGTTTCTCGCCGGGGCGGAGACCCGTGAAGACAATAGGGATATCCACTTCCGGCTGGTAACCGGCCAGACGGATCATGTTACGTGCCAGGTCGAGTATCTTTACCGGTTGTCCCATGTCGAAGACGAATATCTCGCCGCCCTGTCCCAGAAAACCGGCTTCCATCACCAGACAGCATGCCTCGGGTATCGTCATGAAATAACGGATGATGTCCTGGTGAGTCACCGTGACGGGGCCACCGGCAGCGATCTGCTTGCGGAAATAGGGGATCACCGAACCGTTACTGCCCAGTACGTTGCCGAAACGGGTGGTGATGAACTTGGTGCATTCGGGGTGTTCCTTCTGCAGGTGCTTGAAGAGTGACTGCACGTATATCTCCGCAATACGCTTGCTCGCTCCCATGATGTTTGTGGGGTTTACAGCCTTGTCGGTAGATATCATCACAAAGCGCTGTACGCTGTATTCTACAGCTAGGTCGGCCATGTTCTTCGTACCCAGCACATTGGCCTGCACCGCCTCGTTCGGATAGTCCTCCATCAGCGGCACATGTTTGTAGGCTGCAGCATGATAGACGATGTCCGGACGCATCTCACTATAGATCTGTTCCAGCCGTTCGCGATTGCGTACATCAGCGATAACGGCTATGAAACGTGCATCGGGATACGTGCTCTTCAGTTCCAGTGTCAGGTCGTGCAGCGGCGATTCGGCTGCATCCAGCAGGATGGTCACTTTGGGGTGGTATTGTTGTACCTGTCTGACCAGTTCACTACCTATGCTGCCGGCCGCACCACTGATGAGCAGCACCTTGCCATGCAGGTGTTGCTGCAGGTTGTCGGTATTGATCGTTATCTCCGGTCGCTCCAGCAGGTCCTCAATGCGGATGGCCGCGATACGTCCGATACGCTGTGCATCGATCGTGTCGGTGTTCTCCATCGGAGTGAAGTAGGGTGTGGTCAGGATGCTGATGTTATGGTCGATGAACACCTGCAGGTCCTTGGCCGGGTTGATCTCCTTCATCTTCAGTGGCGAGACGATCACGTGCTTGATGCCTCGCGACTGCATCCACTCAAACAGCTTGTCATTCAGCATCTTCACGCGCAGCCCCGCCACCTGATAGTTGGTGCGTTGTTGGTTGTCGCTGATGAAGCCTACCGGTTGATAGGGGATGTTTCCTGCCGAGCGGAGCATGTCGGCGATAGCTACACCTGCGTATTTGGTGCCGTAGATCATCACGCGGGGACTGCCCTGACCGCGCTGCATCCAGTCTTGGATCGTCTTCACCCCTACGCGCAGACAGAATAGTAGCACGAATGCCAGTGGGACGTAGATGGCCAGCACAGTGTTCAGCAGAGGGTGCGAACCGGTCATCAGTTCCACACTCAGGTTGAAGAGCACAGCCAGAATACCCGTGATCATGTTCGACAATAGGATCTTGATTGTGTCAACAAACGTCGAATAGCGCAGGATGCCCATGTACGAATGGAATGCCCAGAAGCAGAGGAGCTGCAGGGTCATCACCAGTAGGTACTGATAGCCGAAGGGCAACACAGCCTGACCTATCGCTTTGTAGTCAAAGATGCCGCTGCCTATCCATATACTGAGCCAGAAAGCAGCTGTACAGAGTAGCAGATCCAGCATCAGCACACCCCATGGGGGCAAATATTGCATTGTCGATTTTTTCATATATGTTCGCTCAGCCGGACAAGGTGTCGGCCTGTATAACTTGTTTCAGATTTCATGATCTCTTCGGGTGTACCTTCTGCCACGATCAGTCCTCCGGCGTTGCCGCCTTCCGGGCCCAGATCAATCACATGATCAGCAGCCAGGATCACAGCGGGGTTATGCTCAATGATGATCACCGTGTGCCCCTTGCTGATAAGCCGGTTCAGCGAGTCAAGCAGTACATCTACATCCTTATGATGCAGACCGGTCGTAGGTTCGTCAAACACGAAGATAGTGGGTTTGTTGTCCTCTTGTGCCAGGAACGAAGCCAACTTCACGCGCTGACTTTCACCACCTGACAATGTACTGCTGCTCTGACCTAATTGCAGATAGCCTACGCCTACATCCTGCAGCGGCTTGAGCCGTTTGACGATCTTCTTGCATTCGGGGTCTTCACTGAAGAACTCGACGGCCTGGTTCACGGTCATGCAGAGGATGTCGTAGATCGACTTGCCGCGATAGTGCACATCCAATATATCTTGTTTAAACCGCCGGCCGTGGCATTGTTCGCATTCCAGCACCAGATCGGCCATAAACTGCATCTCTATTGTGATCGTGCCTTCTCCCTGACAGGTCTCGCATCGCCCGCCAGGCGTGTTGAACGAGAAATGAGCCGGCGTCAGTCCTAGTTGTTTGCTGAGCGCTTGTTCAGCGTAGAGTCGGCGTATCTCGTCGTAGGCCTTCAGGTATGTCACCGGGTTGCTGCGGCTGCTGCGGCTTAGCGGGTTCTGGTCTATAAATTCAATATCATGCGCCAGATGCAGGCTGCCGCTCAGGTTACCGAAGTCACCTGTGTGCTCTGCGAAGGAACCGCCGTAGTGTTTCTTCAGGGCAGGGTACAGCACTTTGCTTACCAGACTCGACTTACCGCTACCGCTCACGCCGGTTACTACTGTCATCACGTTCAGCGGGAAACGCACCGTCAGGTTCTGCAGATTGTTCTCACATGCCCCCTCTATCTGGATGTAGTTGTTCCATCTTCTCCGTTGCGCAGGGATCGTATAGCGGAACTGGTCCATCCGCGGTTTGCCTTGATAGACAATCTCTCCGCCGTGACGGCCGGCTGCCGGACCTATCTCAATGATCTCGTCGGCAGCGGCGATGATGTCCTCGTCGTGCTCCACCACCACGATGGTGTTGCCCAGGTCGCGTAGCTCCCGCAGCACATGTATCAGTCGCTCCGTGTCACGCGGATGCAGACCTATCGACGGCTCATCCAGCACGTAGAGCGAACCAACCAGACTGCTGCCCAGCGACTTGGCCAGACTGATGCGCTGACTCTCGCCGCCTGACAACGTACTGCTCATGCGGTTGAGCGTCAGGTAACCCAGACCTACATCCTGCATGAACTGCAATCGGCTTCGTATCTCATGTAGCAGCATCTCGGCTGTCTGCTGCTCAGTCTCATTCAGTTGTAGCCGGTCAAACCATTCTGCCAGTTCGGTAATTGCCATCGCGCAGAGTTGCTGGATGCTGCAACCGCCCACCAGTACGTAGGCCGACTCTGACCGCAGACGCGTACCGTGGCACGCCGGACAGACGGTCTTGCCGCGGTAACGAGCCAGCATCACGCGGTATTGTATCTTGCTGTATTGTTTGTCTTCCAGTTCTTTGAAGAAAGCGTGTAGTCCGCGGAAATAGGCGTTGCCGGTCCAGATCAGATGTTTCTGCTCCGGTGTCAGAGCGTAGAAGGGCGTATGGATCGGAAAATCAAATTTCGCGGCGTTGTATACCAGTTCGTCGTTCCACTGACTCATCTTCTCCCCGTGCCAGCAGGCTATCGCGCCTTCGTAGATCGACTTCGACTTGTCGGGCACCACCAGGTCGGGATCGATGCCGATCACGTTGCCAAATCCTTTGCACTCCGGACAGGCACCTATCGGACTATTGAAGTCGAACAGGTGTTCGCTTGGCTCGATAAACTGAATACCGTCTGCCTCAAAGCGCTCCGAGAACACTTTTTCCCGTTTGTCCACCCATACGCGGCATTCTCCTTGTCCTTCGAAATAGGCAGTCTGCACCGAATCGGCAAAGCGGTTGCTCGTCGCCGGCTCATGGTCTACTACGATGCGGTCCACTAATAGGTAGGCCTCCTTTCCCTCGGCGCTCTCCCATGTGTCTGCATCCAGTCGCACCGTGTCACCGTTCACCAGCAGTCGGCTGAAGCCCTGACTCATCCAGATAGCCAGTTGATCTCTCAGGCTGCGGCCCTCCGGTAGCACAATCGGACTGAGCAGATACAGGCGTGTACCTGTCGCTTGCTCCTCCATGTAGCGCACCACGTCGCGTATGGTGTTGCGCCGTACTTCTTCTCCGCTCACGGGCGAGTAAGTGCGCCCTATGCGCGCGTATAAAAGTTTCAGGTAGTCGTATGTCTCAGTCACCGTACCCACGGTAGAACGCGGGTTACGGCTGCTCACTTTCTGTTGGATGGCGATAGCCGGAGGAATGCCGTCGATACGGTCCACCTCCGGTTTCTGCATGCGTCCCATGAACTGACGGGCATATGCACTCAGGCTCTCTACGTAGCGGCGTTGACCTTCTGCATACAATGTGTCAAACGCCAGCGAACTCTTGCCGCTGCCGCTGACACCCGTCACCACAACCAACCGATTTCTCGGGATATCAACGGATATATGTTTCAGGTTGTGGGTGTCGGCTCCTTCTATGTGAATTACTTCTTCTTGCACGCTTCTTGTGCTTCACGCGTCAGTTGTTCCAGACGTAGTCGCGAACGTTCAATAGTGGTGTCCAGTTGTTCCGGTGTCAACTTCGGTACGCGGATAGGTGTACCCACTTCGATGTCGCTGGGGTTCGTGATCTGGTCCCTGTTGGCGTCGTATAGGTATGGCCAGTAGATCTTATCGCCGTAATACTTTTTGGATATCCATGTCAATCGACTGCCGTTGCGGATATGCTCTATGGTGATCAATTCTTCATAGAAGATAGGCTCCATCGGCACCGTATCCACGGCAGGCGCTACTTCTACGGTATCTGTCGCCACTACTTCCTCCGGCGCTTGTTCCACCACTTCGGTCTGCTGAGGTTCCAGCATCTTCTCCAGCAAGCCGGCTATCTGTGTGCGCATAAAGTAATACCCGCCTGCAGTCAGCATCATCAGAATCAGCATAGTGATCAGCAGATCGCGGAAGAAATGGTATTTTTTCTTCTTTGGAGCCTCTTTCTGCGGCTCTTCTTTCTTCGGAATCTCAACTTTTGGTGCAGGTGTTTCCACCGCTGGCGCAGGTTCTTCTATCACCGGCGCGGGTGTCTCGGGTATCTCTTCCTTCGGTGTGTCTTTCTTCGGCGATTGTCCCAGGTCGGCTAGCAGATCCACTATCTCTTCTGCCTGTTCGCCGAGTTTCTTCAGGGGCGTGAGTTCGTCGAATTCGGGGGCGGACGGACCGTTCGCCACCATTTCTTTCACTCCCGCTTCAGGCGCGAAAACCAGTTTGTTGTACCCTTCTATCGTGATCTGCTCTCCCGTCTTTACGTTCACGCTCTTACGTGGAGCGACGGCCTGGAGGCGAAAAATACCCAAGCCGTTGATCTTCACTTGTTTGTCTTTCTTCAGGGCCTCAATCAACTGATTGTTGAACGCACTCAGAAACAGCGCCGCTTCTTTTTCGCTGACGCCGGCACGTTGCGCCAATAGACGCCTCAGTTCGGTCCATGTGAGTTTATTGGTCATGGTTTAACTTTTTTTCAATTCATCTTTCAGGTTAGCCACCGCTCTGAATACCAATTGGCTCTTGGCAGGTACGACGGTGCGTTCCCCGGTGCGGGGATGAACGATCGTACGCTCTTTGCGCTCTTTGATCTCCAGCGTACCGAGTCCCTGTAGTTGTACTGCCTTACCGGCCACCAGATGCTCACGCATGATTGCGTTATTAGTGCTAAGCAGGTGTTCAATGCTCTTCTTGCTCAGCCCTGTGGCTTCGGCTATATTGCCGATCAGTTCTTTTGTTAGCATACTATTCCGTATAAATCAAATTCTTCTGCTTTTGTGATCTCTACATCCTGAAAATCACCAATCTGAATACTGACGGCTGAAGGCTGACGGCTTATCAAAACTTCGCAATCCACCTCTGGGCTGTCATACTGCGTTCTCCCTATCCAGTAGTTGCCTTCCTGACGGTCGATGATCACACGTTGCGTCGTCCCCACTTTCTGCGCCATCAGTGCTCCGCTGATCTCCTGCTGGATAGCCATCAGTTCCGCTGCACGCGCCTGTTTCACATCTTCCGGTATGTCATCCTTGTAGTGCTTGTTGGCGTAGGTGCCTTCTTCGTCCGAGTAGGCGAAACAACCCATCCGCTCAAAACGCATCTCCTTCACCCATTGTTTCAACTCCTCAAAATCTGCTTCCGTCTCGCCCGGATGGCCCACCAGCAGAGTGGTACGGATACATATACCCGGCACTTTCTCACGAATCTTGCGTATCAGCGCATCCTGTTCTGCCCGTGTGATGTGTCGTCTCATCAATCCTAACATGTGATCCGTACAATGTTGCAGGGCAATATCCAGGTATTTGCATATATTATCGTGCTTTGCCATCACGTCCAGCAACTCCTCGGGAAAATCCGTAGGGTAGGCGTAATGTAGTCGAATCCACTCCACGCCGGGGACATTCGCTATCGCTTCTATCAACTCCGGCAAGAGATGTCTTTTGTGATGGTTGACAGCTGACGGCTGACGGCATAAATCCAGTCCGTAACTACTCAGATCCTGTGCAATGACATTCAGTTCCTTCACTCCCTGACTCACCAGCCATCTTACCTCGTCCAGTATTTCCTCCATGGGTCGGCTGGTATGTCTTCCCGTGATCAGTGGAATCGCGCAGTACGAACACATCCGGTTGCATCCTTCGCTGATCTTCAGATATGCATAGTGCTTCGGCGTCGTCAGTTTCCTCTCATAGGCTGCGCAGCCGGTTTTTAATTTTTCATTTTTAATTTTTAATTCTTTGGTAAGTTCCATGAAGTCGAACTTGCCATAGTACCTGTCCACCTCCGGCAACTCCTCTTCCAGCTCGGCTCTGTATCGTTCGCTCAGGCATCCCATCACGATCAGTTTCCTGAGTTTCCCTTTCTTCTTTCGTTCCGCCATCTGAAGGATCATCTGGATGCTCTCCTCCTTGGCGTCACCGATGAAACCGCAGGTGTTGATCACGCATACCTCTCCTTTCGGCTCTTCCGGATCATGCACGCATGTCCATCCTGCCGCTTCCAGTTGTTGCATCACCCGCTCTGCATCCACCAGATTCTTCGAGCAACCCAAGGTAATAAAATCCACGACTCCGCGTTTCACACCCTACTAAATTTTAATTGTGAAGATTTGCTTTGCAAATAATCGTGCCCTTTAGGGCTAAGAATTGTAAATTGTGAATTCTTAATTGCCAAGGTCGCAGTGGAACTTCAGTCGTACCAACCGTACATGCATCTCGTCGTAGTAGTCTTCGCCCAGTTCCTCCATCGCCTTCTTGATACCGTCGTCGTCGGTGTTCTTGAAGTAGTCGTATATCTCTTCTTCCTCGTCGGGATCGAGCACTTCCTTGATGAAGTAGTTGATGTTGATCTTCGTGCCACTGAACACAATCGCCTCCAGTTCATCCATCATCTCCTCCATGCTCATGCCGCAACTCTCGGCCAGGTCGTCCAGATCCACGCGTCGGTCTATGGCTTGGATGATCTGTTTCTTTCGGGTCGATTTCTTTGCTACGGTGCGGATACGCAGATCTTCCGGACGGATGATCTCGTTTTCTTCTACGTACTCTTTGATCACGCGCAGAAACTCATCGCCATAGCGCTTGGCCTTTGCCACACCCACGCCGGGAATGGTCAGCAACTCATCCATCGTGATGGGGTAGGTGGTTGCCATCGCTTCCAGACTCGGGTCTTGGAAGATGACGAATGGCGGTACATCGCATTTCTTCGCCATCTTGCGACGGATATCCTTCAGTATGGAGAACAATACCTCATCGGCGGCTGCACAGGTAGCACCTGCACCTTCCATCATGTCCTCGTCCTCATCGTGTACTTCTATCGGTACCTCAAATTTGCTTGGACGACGGATGAATTTCTTGCCATCGGTGGTTAACTTCAGGTCACCATAGGAATCTACGTCTTTCTTCAGGAAACCCACCAGTAGCGCTTGACGCAGGATAGCATGCAGCGTGCTCTCGTCTTCATCGCTGGCAGCCCCGTAGTTCTCCAGCTCGTCGTGATGATAACTCATCACTTCGGCGGTCTGGTTGCCGTGCAGTATATCTACGATATGTTCGGCGCGGTGGTTCTCGTTCACCTGCTGGATCGTTTCCAGTGCAATCTGCAGCAGTTCGCTGGCATCGACTTGCTTGTATATCTTACGGCAGTTGTCGCAGTTGCCGCATTTCTCCTCTGTATATTCCTCACCGAAATAGTGCAGCAGTAGTTTCCTGCGGCATATCGTACTCTCTGCGTAACTCTGTGTCTCAAAGAGCAACTGGTTGCCGATGCCTATTTCCTTCGGCGTCTTGCCTTGCTGGAACTTCCTTAGACGCTCAATGTCATCGGGCGAGTAGAAGCATATACATTGTCCTTCTCCGCCGTCACGACCCGCACGTCCTGTCTCCTGATAATAGCCTTCCAGACTCTTCGGGATATCGTAGTGGATTACAAAACGTACGTCGGGCTTGTCTATTCCCATACCGAAAGCGATAGTCGCTACGATCACCTGACACTCTTCCATCAGGAACGCGTCCTGGTTGGCGGTACGCGTCGGGGCATCCATGCCGGCGTGGTACGGACGGGCACTGATGCCGTTCACTTTCAGCACTTCGGCCAGATCCTCCACCTCCTTGCGGGCCAAGCAATAGATGATACCGCTCTTGCCCTCCATGCTGCGGATATAACGCACCAGATCCTTGTCGACGTCTGCCGATTTCTGCCGTACTTCGTAATACAAGTTTGGACGGTTGAAACTGCTCTTGAAGACGGTGGCGTCTGGCATGCCCAGGTTCTTCTGAATATCTTTCTGTACCTTCGGCGTAGCCGTCGCCGTCAGCGCGATGATAGGTGCCTTGCCGATGCGTTGCACCATACTGCGTATCTGGCTGTATTCCGGACGGAAATCATGCCCCCATTCTGAGATACAATGGGCCTCGTCCACAGCGTAGAAACTGATCTTCACACCCTTTAGGAAATCCACATTCTCGTTCTTCTGTAGGCTCTCTGGAGCCAGGTATAGCAGTTTGGTCCTACCGGCCACTACGTCCTCTTTCACGGCATTGATCTCTCCGCGACTCAAACTCGAGTTGATGAAGTGCGCTACGCCCTCCTCCTCCGAGTAGTTGCGCATCGCATCCACCTGGTTCTTCATCAGCGCAATCAGCGGCGAGATCACAATCGCCACACCGTCCATCAGCAACGACGGCAACTGATAACACAGGCTCTTTCCTCCCCCCGTCGGCATCAACACAAACGTGTCTCTGCCTTCCATCACATTAGTGATGATGGCTTCCTGATTGCCCTTGAACGTGTCAAATCCGAAGTGCTCACGCAGCGCGGCTACTAATTGTTCATGAGTTACATTCATGTGTTTCTCTTTCACTTAAGCAAATTTGGACACAAAGGTACGCATAATATTTTATACATGCAAATTTTTTCGAAAAAAAATAAAAAAAATGAAAAAAAATGTAGGTTCCTCTTGCGTATATGCGAAAAATATTGTAATTTTGCGGCCGAATATGTGAATATGGATAGTAATATCCAAAGGTTACAAAATATTTGTCACCATGCAAAAACGTAATTTGTCGTTCGCACAACTGTTCAATCTGAGCTTCGGCTTCTTCGGAGTACAGATTGCCTACGCGCTTCAGAGTGCTAACATCTCTCGTATCTTCGCTACCCTTGGCGCTGATCCTCACCAGCTTTCTTTCTTCTGGATTCTGCCCCCGTTGATGGGTATGATTGTCCAGCCGATTATCGGTGTTCTTTCCGACCGTACTTGGTTTGGTAAGTTCTTCGGTCGTCGTAAGTTCTATCTGTTGGTTGGTGCTCTCATCGCCGTAGCGGTGATGATCCTGCTGCCTAATGCAGGTAACTTCACTTTCCAGCAGGGTGTTTGGCTGGGACTGAATGCCGCCATGTGGTTCGGCCTCTTCAGTCTCATGTTCCTTGATACGAGTATCAATATCGCCATGCAGCCGTTTAAGATGATGGTGGGCGACACGGTCAACGAGGAGCAGAAGGGTACAGCCTACGCCATCCAGTCGGCTCTCTGTAATGCCGGTTCGGTGGTGGGTTATCTCTTCCCGATCTTCTTTACCTGGATAGGCATCGCCAACACGGCTCCCGAGGGTGTCATCCCCGATTCTGTCAAGTGGTCGTTCTATGCCGGTGCCGCTATCCTCATCCTCTGCTCGCTCTATACGTTCCTGGCTGTCGAGGAGATGGATCCGCAGGAGTATGCCGAGTTCCATGGCCTCAATAAGAAAGAGGAGAAAAATCAACAATCGGCAGTTGCTGATCATAAATCGGAGCAAGGCTCCAATAACTTTATTCTTCGTTCGTTCCTGACGGTCGGCCTCGTGCAGTTCTTCTGCTGGGCGGCCTTCATGTATATGTGGACCTATTCGAACGGCGCGATCGCAGCCAACTGCTTCGGTTGGATTTCCGGAGATGCCAAGGATGTGGCGTTCCAGAATGCCGGCAACTGGGTAGGCGTGGTCTTCTGCGTTCAGGCGGTGGGCTCGCTCCTCTGGGCGGCTTTCTTGCCTAAACTCGAGCACTGGTTCGGAAACAAAGGCGCTTATGCGATCTCTTTGATAGTAGGTGCGCTGGGCTTTATCTCCGTCTATTTCGTCAACGACCAGTACGTGCTCTGGCTCAGCTACGCGCTCATCGGTGCCGCTTGGGCTGCGATGCTCGCGTTGCCGTTCACGATCATCACCAACGCTATCTCCGGCAGCAAGCATATGGGTGCTCTGCTGGGCTTGTTCAACTGCACGATTTGCGTGCCGCAGATCATTGCAGCCCTCTGTGGTGGTCTTCTCCTTAAAAGTATATGCGCACACGTGCAGGCGGGAATGCTCGTCGTTGCCGGTGTGCTCCTCCTTCTCGGTGCGGCCAGTGTAGCCCTCATTAAGGAAAAAGAGTGATCGAGACATTATCGAGACATTATCGAGACATTATCGAGACTTTATCGCAACATTATCAAGATATTATCGAGACATTATCGAGGTATTATCGAGGCATTATCGAGACATTGTCGAGGCTATATCGAGGTAGCACCCCCTCCGAAGGGTACCACTCCTAAACGAAACAAATACTAATCAAACATATCTATTTTATGAAAAACAAACTACTTGTATGTGCATTTGCAACAGCATTGACTGCACTCGCCTTTACGTCATGTAAGGAGAGTACGGATTTTGATGCTATTTGCAACGATGTATCGGCGACTACGCTGCAAGGCGTGTTCTCCGGAGCAACGCCTGATTTGGAGGCTCTACTCTTGAATGTGGCGCAGTACCGTTTCAATGATGACGGAACAGTCGAGCGTACTGTAATGGCGCTGGGAGACGGCGTTTACAATGCTCCTGTTACCACGAAATTCTCAAGCTGGCAATTCGGTGAGTACCGCGACGAGAACTTCTCTCGTGAGATCATTCTGAATCCTGAGGCTGGTGGCGAACCGGTTGTGGTAATCTTCACTTTAGGTGGCATTCTTACTGAGGACCAACCTTTTGCCGGTGACAAGAACGACAAGATCAAAGACATCGAGTCTACCCAGACTACTATTCTTGGCAAAAAATGGTTTGGTAATGATACTACGTATTTCAAGATTGATACCATCGTTGATGTTATGAAGTATGATACGACCTATACCTACAAGCCAAAGAAAGATCCGGAGACGGGCAAGACTATGAGAGACTCTGACGGTCACATCATCTATGAGCAGACCATCAAGTCGATCGATTCTACGCTGGTACCGACTAAGATGAAATGGCCCGTGGCTCCGAAGACAATCAACATCCGTCGTATGGAGCTCAATACCGACGCATCTACCCACGCTAATACCGGTAAATGGTTTATGCAGGTTCGCGAGTATGAGATGGATGCTGACCGTCATACGACGATCACCAAGGATACTACCTCCACCTATGAGTTCCACTGGGCCTTCTCTGGATATACATCAGCAGCTTCGTATATCGTTAAGGCACGTCAGGCTGACGGAACAGACGAGTATTTCGACATTAAGTTTGATGCCAAAATACCGGCTATGACGATTGACAAACAATTGTTGAAGATTGAGGAATAAACAGCATAAAAACAGTTATATATGAAAAACATTCGTAATTTGTCGATGCGATATATGCTGACAGTATGTATGCTGTTTGGCGCTTTGGTCGCATTTGCGCAAACTACCGTCAAAGGTACGGTTATTGACGCAGCTAACGGTGAACCGATCATCGGTGCGTCTATTCTCGAAATGGGTACCACTAATGGTACTATCACTGATTTCGATGGTAATTTTGAACTTCGTGTACAACCGGGTGCTAAGCTCTCGATCTCCTACATGGGTTACAAGACCCAGGAGTTGGCTGCTCAGCCGCAAATGAGCGTTAAGCTCGGTGAGGACTCTGAGCTCCTCGACGAGGTAGTCGTAGTAGGTTACGGTGTCGTGAAGAAAAACGATGCTACCGGTTCTGTAACGGCTATCAAACCCGATGATATGAACAAGGCCCTTACCACCACCGCTACCGACATGTTGGCCGGTAAGGTGGCTGGTGTCGTTGTTACTTCAGACGGTGGTGCCCCGGGTGGTGGCGCTACCATCCGTATCCGTGGTGGATCATCCCTCTCCGCTTCCAACAACCCGTTGATCGTTATCGATGGTCTGGCTATGGATAACGATGGTGTGCAGGGTGTGTCCAACCCCCTCTCGATGGTCAACCCCTCGGATATTGAGTCGATGACCGTCCTCAAGGACGCTTCCGCTACCGCCATCTACGGTTCACGTGCATCCAATGGTGTCATCATCATCACCACTAAGAAAGGTAAAGCAGGTTCGAAACCGAAATTTACCTACGAAGGTAACGTCTCTGTTTCTACCCTCGTTGACCGCGTTCAGGTGCTCACGGGCGACCAGATGCGTGCTTATGCCACCTCTCTCGGAATGGGTCCTACCGCTATGAGCGTGCTCGGATATGAGAACACCGACTGGCAGGCCGCTATCTATCGTCCCGCCGTTTCTACCGACCATAACTTATCTGTCATGGGTGGTACCAAGCATATGCCCTACCGCGCATCCCTCGGTTATACGCTGGGTAATGGTATCGTTAAGACCAACCAGATGCAACGTGTCACCGCATCGGTCAACCTCTCGCCGTCCTTCCTGGATGATCACCTGAGCTTCAACCTCAATGCAAAGGGTATGTATATCTACAACCGCTATGCAGATGGCGTGCAGGGTGCAGCGCTCGATATGGATCCGACTCAACCGATCTACGATCCGAGTAATATCGGTTTCGGCGGTTACTACCAACGCGTAGTTCCCGGTGCCTTCAACGATGCAGAAGGTCTGTTCCCGGGCGACAAATGGTATTATACCAACAACTCTCAATCGGCTGGCAACCCGGTGGCTGCTTTGATGCAGAAACGTAATATAGCCAACTCCGGTTCGTTTGTAGGCAACTTGGACGGTACCTATAAGATCCACGGCTTCGAGGACCTCATCCTCCATGCTAACTTCGGTGCCGACTACTCCTATGGTAAGCAGACACTCAATTCCGATCCTGAAGCATATTCGGATCACTATTACGGACGTTACGGCTGGGCCGAGACGATGAAGTACAACCTCCTCTTCAACTGCTATGCGCAGTATTATAAGGATTTCAACGAGAAACATCACTTCGATGCTATGGTAGGTTACGAGTGGCAACACTTCTATCGCAAAGGTACATCCGAGTATTGGGGACTCTATCCGGAGACCAACCTGGATCCTTCCCTCCGCGGTACAATGTACGACCATCGTACTACTAAGAACAACGATTGGGCTACTGAGAGTTACCTTGTTTCCTTCTTCGGTCGTGTCAATTATTCTGCGCTCAACCGCTATATGATTACCGCTACGGTACGTGCCGACGGTTCGTCCCGTTTCGCAGCGAAACATCGCTGGGGTGTGTTCCCGTCTGTGGCACTCGGTTGGAAGATCAAAGAAGAGTCCTTCCTGCGTGATGTACATTGGCTTAACGACCTTAAGCTCCGTCTCGGTTGGGGTATTACCGGTCAGCAAGATCTGAACATGGGTGATTATCCGTACATGCCGACCTATGACATCAGCAAGGATTACGCCTATGCTACCCTGGGTGAAGAGGCAACCGCCGAGAAACTGGCAGAATTGGAAGCTATGGGTTATGAGCTGGACAAGGATTACAAGGTTTCGGACGACAACTACATTTTCTACGTCCACAACCGTCCTAATGCTTACAACCCGAATCTGACTTGGGAGAAGACCACTACCTACAACGCAGGTATCGATTATGGCTTCCTCAACAACCGTATCAATGGTAGCTTCGACTTCTACTATCGTGTTACCGACGACCTGATCAACTACGTGAATGTGCCGGCTGGTACCAACTTCAAGAATAGCGTGACGCGTAATATCGGTTCGCTCCGCAATATGGGTGTCGAGTTCGCGATCAATGCGGTGCTTATCGATACGAAGAAGTTCAAATGGGATCTGGGATATAATGTCACATGGAACGACAACAAGATCACCAAGCTCTTGGATGCAGAGGATGATTCTTACTTCGTACAAACCGGAGGTATCCGCAACGGACAGTATGTACAGGCGCACAAAGTGGGACAAGCTGCTTCTTCGTTCTATGTATACGAGACGGCTAAGAATCCCGAAACAGGTAGATTGTATGTGGTGGACCGCAATGAGGATGGCAAGATTGACGAGAAGGATAAATACTTCTACCACAACCCCGCCGCTCCTGTCACCATGGGTCTTACCTCTAAATGGCAGTTCTACGGCTTCGACCTCGGTATCAGCTTCCGTGCTTCTATCGGCAACTATGTATACAATCATATCTTGTCCGGAAACATGGGTAACATCGAGGCTAGCCAGATTTACTCCGCTAAATCAGGTGGCTTCCACAATTTGATGCTCTCTGCTTTGCATGCATACTATGTGGATGGTGTTCATCCGAGTGATTACACCAGCCAATTGGATCTGTTGGATTACTTCGTAGAGAACGCTTCGTTCTTGCGTTGCGACAATATCACCCTCGGCTACTCGTTTGAGAAAGTCGTTAAGGGGCGTGTTTATTGCACGGTTAGCAATCCTTTCGTAATCTCGCGTTACAAAGGACTTGACCCGGAGGTGTTCGGTGGTATCGACAACAATATCTACCCGCGTTCGCTTACGGTTACCCTTGGTACAAGTTTGAATTTCTAATCTATGAAAAATCAACATATTATGAAAAAGCTTAATATTCTTTTGATTACGTGCATCGCTGCATTGGGCTTCACTTCTTGCGTGCAAGATCTGAATACAGAGCCTATCAATCCGAATGTGGTGCAAACGTTTGATCAGGATCGTATTTATTATAAGATCTATGCCGGTATCGGTACTTCCGGTCAGGTCGGACCTGATGGCAACGGTGACCTGGATGGTAACGAGGGTTATTCCGTCTTCTATCGTTGTATCTTTGTCCACAACGAGTTCCCGACCGACTGCGGTTGGTGGATTTGGCGTGACGCCGGTGTTACCGACCTCAATGAGATGTCTTGGACCTCTGAGAACGAGTTCACCGAGTTGCTCTACAACCGTATGAGTTTCAATGTGACCACTTGCAACCACTTCCTCGATAATACCGAAGGAAAGACGGATGATAAGACCGTCCGTCAGCGTGCAGAGGTGCGCTTCATGCGTTGCTTGAACTACTATTATCTGCTCGACTTCTTTGGCAACCCGCCTTTCACCATGACGGTTTCAGCAGATAAACCAAAACAGATCGAAGGTGGTCGCCCTGCGCTCTTCCGCTGGGTGCTCAACGAGCTCCTCGCTGCCGAGAATTATCTCGATGAGCAAACCGAAGTATATCGTGTCAATGCCAATGCTGCTCGTCTGCTCATCGCACGTCTCTGCCTCAATGCAAAGGTGTACGATCCGGAGGAGAAGTATATGACTTGGGAGCACGCTTTGGATACGGCTGCGCTCTATGCCAAGAAGGTAATGGATAATGGCAAGTATACGCTCACCGAGCACTATGCAGAGATGTTCATGGGTGACAACGACCACAACCGCGGAGCATGTGAGGTCATCTTCGCTATCCCGCAAGACGGTGATTACATTCGCTCATGGGGTGCCACCTCGTATCTCGTTTGTATGACCCGTGCCGCTGGTATGCTGCCCTGGGGTTCTACCGACAAGTGGGAGTGCTTCCGTACGTCGCCCGAGATGGTCAATGTCTTCCTGAATGGTAAGAACGCCAGCACAATCAAGGCAGACGAAACACAGATGCCCGCGTTGTTGGGAGACGACCGTGCCATCCTCTGCAACCAGGCGTTTGCGGATACAGAGAAACCGGACTCTGTTACCTACAAGGCTGATTTCATTGGCGGTGCTAAGTATGGCGAGGGTACCTTCACCAACTGCTGGGCAATGTGCAAATGGACCGGCTGCTATTCGGATGGTAGAACTACTGGTAAACACACCCAATTCGTGGATACCGATGTACCTCTGTTCCGTGTAGCTGAGGCCTATATGACCTACGCTGAAGCCATGTACCGTAAGGGCAATTCGACTGAGGCTTTGAATACCCTCAATGAGCTGCGTGATAAACGTCACTGCGAGACCACTTTGACGACCGTAGACGATGATATTCTCCTCGATGAGTGGCTCCGTGAGTTCTATTGCGAAGGCCGTCGTCGCGTCGATCTTATCCGCTTCGGCCAATTCTGCGGTCCGACGGCTACCAAAGAGTGGGAAGGTCATAAGGTGGGTAAGGATGCCAAGTATATCGTTTACCCGATTCCTAACAAGGATATCGTGGCTAACCCGAACCTGATTCAAAACGCAGGCTATTAATAGAAACAAACATCAATTTTTGATGCTATTATAAACTCAACAAATTAACATTATTAACAATCAAAATCTTTACAATTATGAAGAAGATTTATGCAATCTTAGTTGCTGCATGCATGAGCATTAGCTTGTTCGCACAACAACCGACCCAAGCTGATCTGCAATCGTACATGGAGGATGGCTATTATGTAGCTTGCTTCCAGGCTCCCGCAGGATCTACCTGTAATGACATCTACTGGGTAGGTGAGTATGGCCTTGGATGGACCGTTGGTGGTGCTCTCGAGGATTATGTACAGTGCGAAGAACTCGCTGGTTTCGCTGGTTGGTATGTAGCTAAAGTGCCTGCTAACCAAGGTACAAACGGTAAGCCGATTCAGCTCAACGAGTGCGGTAAACTCACTTGGGATGTACAACCGGGTACTGCTGGTGAAACAGCCCTCGTTGCTGGTTCTGTAACTATCAAACCAAACGGTGCTGAGTATGATCTCGAAGGTTGGTCTACTACCGAGCCGACGATTATCACTATCGGTGCTTGGAAGAACGACTACAATCCGTGCGAACTGGTTTGCGAGGCACAGGCCTACACCATCCGTGTTTATCCGCCGTACTGCGAGGCTCATGACGATTGGGAGCCGACCATCAAGGGTTCGTTCAACCAGTGGGGTGACGCTATTACTATGGAGTTCAAGGGCTCGTACTTTGAGTATGTTTCCGAACCTGTAACCGCTTCCTTCGAGTTCAAGTTCAACAACGACGCTGCTGGTAGCTGGGATCACCAGTTCGAGATGTATGATGCTGAGAACGATTCTTGGCACAACATTCCTGCTGAAGGCAATCTTACCTTGGCAAATGCAGCGCAGTTTGGTACTGTAGTGGGCAACACACTGACTTTCGACTTCAGCGATGACGAATTGTTCCGTTATGCTGGTTGCGATGAAGAGCCTGCTGACACCACTCATTATACTGTTATCGTAGGTGTTAAAGTTCCGGCTAACGCTCCGGCAGCTGGTGTTGAGCTCATGGGTACCTTCATTGAGGATGGTTGGAATAATGGTGTTATTATGACTCCTGGACAAGGAGAAGAAGGCTGGTGGATTGCTTATAATGTTCTGGCTACGGAAGGTGACGAGTTCAAAGTTCGTGAAGCTGGTTCATGGGCCAACACGATCATGGAGTGGAAAGGCACTGAATGGAAGTCTGTTGATAACACCAAGTTCGGCGCTGTATGGTTTGATGACACCTATCATGGCGATCCTGTTAAGATGATTGAGCTTAACCTCAGCGGTGAGATCTATCGTTGGGCGACCGACGTTCATGAGGGCATCGAGAACGTAGTTCTCACCGAGAAGGCACAGAAGGTTGTTGTTGACGGTGTACTCTACATCATCCGCGACAACAAGATGTACAACGTTCAGGGTACTCAAGTTCGCTAATCCGAACTAACCCATACAAAAAAATAGGACGCTTCGGCGCCCTATTTTTTTTGTGTCTGATTAGAAAGAAAAAATGTTTTTTTAATCTATATAATTTTCTTTAATTATTGGTGATTTTGGACTTAATGACCTATATTATTTTTTTGCCAATTTGAATTTTCCTTTCCATCCTTTCTTTAGGATGAATGTACATTGTCCGTGGAAGGCGTGCATCTTTGGTTCTACAAAGCTATCCAGACAAGCTGCATCGCCGTTAGCGGCTGCTACAAAACCTTCTCCCTCATAGCTGATCAGGTTGTCTGCATCGGGGCAGAGATTGCCTTTGCGATCTAATACGCGCACGGTCATATAGCATAGTTCTTCGGGATTCTCTTGCTCGTTAGCCCAGACAATTTCCAGATGGTGCGGTTTCTTCGCAGTCTTGATCATCTCTCGCGCAGCAATCTTTCCTTCCTTGTCATAGGCCACCACTTCTATCTTTCCTTTCTTCCACGGCACATCCCACCACATCAGTCTGTAGCGCGGCAGCAACTCCGGACGAGGCGCACTGCCCCATTCTGGCACTTCGAACTCGCCCACTTTCGGCATCTGACTAACACCCGGTAACCCGTCACCCGTAACCTGTAACCGCTCACACTCTTCCTTCGTCGCAAAACGCAGCTTACCCTTGCTTTTGCCATTGACGAAGAGCTCTGCCTCCGGATAATTGGTATAGCAGAACACGGCTACCTTCTGTTTCTTCTTCCAGTTCCAGTGAGGCAGCAGATGCAGGGTCTTCTCTTCTTTGTTCCACTGGCTGCGATACAACCAATAACGATCCTTCGGATGCGATGCCAGATCGATGATGCCGAAATAGCTGCTGTGACTTGGCCAGGCGTCTGTATCATAGGGCGAAGGCTCACCCAGATAGTCAAATCCCGTCCAGACAAATTGTCCCAGCGTCCACGGATAGTCATCCTGCAATTGGAAGTCCTGCTCCGGCAGACCCGACCATGCGCAGTACTCCAGGTCGTAACCACTGCTCTGCTGATCGGCATACATCGCATCAGGTTGAATGACTGCAGGCAACTTATATACGCCGCGACTCGAAACGGTGGAAGCGGTTTCCGTGCCAAGAATCATCTTCTGCGGCATGTACTGATATCCCTCTTCGTAGCGTCCCGTACGATAGTTGAAGCCTGGCAACTCTACTGCGGCACCAAAACCGTTGTGGATCACGTGCATTGCCTGGTCCATGCCATTCGTCACAGGGCGGGTAGGGTCGAGCTGATGAAAGAGGTTTTGCAATTTAGTTACTATCTCAATGCCGTCCGGCAACACTTGGTTCCATACCTCATTGCCGCTACTCCAGAGCATCACGCAGGCGTTGTTGCGGTAGTGCTTCACCATGTTGGTAATGTCCCTTTTCCACCATGTGTTGAACTCCTTGCTATAGTCGTTCTCCGTCTTGCCCCAATTCCATACATCAAACGGCTCGATCATCATCATCATTCCCATCTCGTCGCATAGCTCTACCAGTTGCGGATCCGGCATGTTATGACTCGTGCGGATGGCATCGCATCCCATGTTCTTAAGCATCGTGATCTGGTGCTTCAGTGCATCTCTGTGCACCGCCGCACCCAGCGGACCCAAGTCGTGGTGCAGGCACACGCCTTTGAACTTCCTTGTCTGGCCGTTCAACTGAAATCCCTTCTCCTTGGTATAACTGATACTACGAATACCGAATCGCGTCTCGCGTTCCTCAATGACTGTCGTCTGCCCGCTGGTAGCAGAGGGCTTATGTACCCGCGTACGTGCAGTATAGAGGTGCGGTGTCTCCGGACTCCATAGCTTCGGGTTGTTTATTGTTGTTGTGCCATTCTCACCGTAGATGAAGCCTACCAGCTCCTTGCCGTCGTAGATATCGGTGCGAACGAACACACCCTCCTTTTCCGCACTTGTGCGATCCACACCGTGTTGCAGATCCACACTGATCTCTACTTGCGCAGACGATTGCGTCACTTGCGGCGTGCGGATGCATATGCCGAACGTAGGTATATGTATCGGGTCGCTTTCCACCAAGTGCACATTCCGATACAATCCCGCACCCGGATACCACCGGCTTTGCTGCGGTTTGTTCTCCAGCCAGACGTCTATATCTACGCTGTCTCCGGTGATGAGTTCGGGCAAGATATAACAGTCGAACGTATTGTAGCCGTATGGCCAATAGACCATCTCTTCGCCGTTCACGTTCACGTCGGCATGACTCATCGCGCCGTCGAACACCAGCGTATAGAAGCGGTCCCGCTTCACGGCCACGCGCGTTCGATAATGACCTTTACCCATCCACGGCAAACCACCGCTACGGCCGGTCTTCCATGTCGGTTCATTCTCGCCGTTCTGTACGACAATGACTTCTTGCAGGTCATTCTTGCGGTCAAACGGACCACTGATGGCCCAGTCGTGCGGTACGCGTACTTCATGCCACGTGGTATCCACCTGCGGCATCTGTTCACTCGGTTCCTGACGGAATTGCCAACTCGTCAGCAACGTACTAATCGCTAAAATCAGTGAAAGCATTGTGAATTGTGAATTGTGAATTATGAATTGTGAATTATGAATTATGAATTGTGAATTGCTTAGCGGAATCGATACTCCGTGGTTTCATCCATTTGTTCTCCGGGCATCAGCATCACATTCGGGAATCCCTCATGATGAATGGCATCGGGCCATTGCTGTGCCTCCAGACACACGGCGTGTTGGGGGGCATATATCGTACCACTCTTGCCAACGTACGAACGGATATAATTGCCCGAATAGACCTGCAGTCCTTTCATCGTGGTCCAGCACTCCATCCGTACGCCATCGGCATCCAGTGTGGCGGCATGGCGCAACTGCTTCGGTGCATCGGCTTCGCAGAGACACCAGTTGTTGTCGATCCCTTTACCGGGTGCGAAGAAGGGATCATTCAATCGGTCGCCGATGCGAAACGGCGTGCGAAAATCCATCGGTGTACCTTCCACATCTCGTATCTCGCCCGTTGGACACGTCGTCTCGTCGAAGGGTGTATAGCGGTCAGCATAGACTTGCAGTATATGATCGTCAATGCGTCCGCTGGCTTCGCCTGCCAAGTTAAAGAACGCATGTTGGGTCAGTGCCACCAGTGTTGGTGCATCGGTCTTGGCAGTGTAGTGGATCACCAGCCGGTTGTCCTTGGTGGTGGTATAGGTCACTTCCGCCATGACGTTACCGGGATAGCCTTCCTCACCATCCTTCGAGCGGTAGCGCAGCGTGATCTCATAGGCGCTCTGCGCCACTACTTCCCATATCTTTGCATTAAAACCCTCTATTCCTCCATGCAGACTGTTCTCGCCGTTATTCTGTGGCAGCCTGTACTCTGTATCCTCTATTCTGAATGTTCCTCCCTTGATGCGGTTGGCTACGCGTCCGCAGACGGCGTTGAAGTATGGTTCTTGTGTGCGCCATTCGTCGGCAGTGCGGAATCCCAGCACGATGTCGCGCACCACGCCCTTGCGATTGGCGATGAGCAACTTCGTGATTTTCGCGCCCAGGTTACTCACCTCCACTTTCAGTCCTCCGCTACTCTTAATCGTATAAAAATGTATCGGTTTCATTTGATGTATTTTTGATTAGGGTCCCCAGAGTAAACCAAGCCGGAGGCTGTTTGCTATGGGGAGAAGCGTAGTGCAAAACGTAGCACTATACAAGCGCAGAGCGCGCGGTCGTGCGAGTTTTAGCGCAAGCGTGTAACGCCATCACCTATCTCCGCTACATAGAAATCGGCTTTTAGACCTGTTTTAGCTTCATACTCCTTTCCCACGAACGCCTTGAACGACTCAATCGCCTCATCCTTCACCAGGCTTACCGTGCAGCCTCCAAAACCGCCTCCGGTCATGCGGCTACCCAGTACCCCTTCTACTTGCCAAGCGGCTTCTGCCAGTGCGTCCAGTTGTGGACCTGTCACTTCGTAGTCATCGCGCAGCGAGACGTGACTGGCAGTCATCAGTTCACCGAAATAGGCAATGTTGCCTTGCTTGAGTGCCTCTACGGCAGCCGCAGTGCGAGCTACTTCACCCACTACGTGGTGTGCCCTTTTCTTTGCGATCGGATCAGTGATAGCCTGTTCCACCTCCTGCCAGTCTTCTGGCGTCAGTTCAGCCAGGTAATTGATAGGTCGCACTTTGCGGATCTGCTCCAGCGCCGTCTGGCATTGTCGTACGCGGTCGTTATACGCCCCACTGTCGAGGTGGTGCGGACTGTGGGTGTTGGTGATCACCACTTTGATGCCATCCAATTTCACAGGCACGTGCTCAAACTCCAGTGTGTCGCAATGCAGGTGGATCGCATGATCCTTCTTTCCCTGTGCTGAGGCGAATTGGTCCATGATGCCGCACATCACGCCGGCATACTGTTGTTCGCACAGTTGACTGATCTTCGCCAACTCCGTACGATACGCCTTGTCATCTGACTGCTGATAGCAGACTGCTGATAACTCTTCTGTGAACGCCCGTGCCGTCACCACTTCCATCGCCGCACTGCTACTTAGGCCTGCACCGGCAGGTACGTTGCCGTAGTAGAGCAAGTCATAACCGCTCGTAAGCTTTGCCTCGGGATGACGCTGACCGATGATGTCGATACAACCTAACGCATAGTTGCACCAGGCGCGGTTGGGCTGAGGTTTGATAGCTGATAGCTGAATGCTATACGTCTCTTTCATGTTCAGAGAACGGAAACGCAGTACGCCATCGTCGTTCTTCCGGAGTAGCAACCACGCACCGAAACTCAGGGCGCAGGGCAGTACACTGCCACCGTTGTAGTCGGTATGTTCACCAATCAGGTTGACGCGACCAGGGGCAAAAAAGATTTTCTCTGCCTGTTTGCCATAGGCCTGCTCAAAGGAAGTTTGCAGTTCGGATAGGGTCATAATTTTATGGGAATTAGAAAATAATTACTAAAATTTGTTGCAAAATTACAAAAAAATTTTGATATATCCAAAAAATGTATTAACTTTGCAGCGAAATTAACTTTAAACGCGGCATACGCCGTCTGTACTATGAGACTCGAGTTCGTTATTTATCCCCTTCTTTTCATCCTTATTGGATTGATGTTTGTGTCTTTCTTCCTGGTTTGGCAGTGGTTTGATGCACGCGACCGGGTACAGATCGTTCGTGAGATCACGCGCGAGCAGACGATTCAGGCTATTCGTCGCAGCCACAACAAGTGCCGGCTGCTCTTGTTCATCGGTATCTTCCTGGCGTTGCTGTACGTGCCTTTCCCCTTCATCAATACTGACTTTCTCGGTACGCTGGTGTATCCGGGCGTGGTCATTCTCGCGGATATCCTGATCTTGGTTGGCCTGCGTATGCGTGCAAAGCAATTGCTGGGTAGTCTGGATTATTATATCAATATCAATGAGGAACACGTGCGCGAGGCAGCGGCTGAGCGTGAGCGTCAGCGTGATGAGTGGCGTCGCCAGGCGCCGGAGCTCAATCAGCAGGCAGCGGCAGTGATCAAGGAGTTGATGGGTGTCAACTACGAGATCTGGTATCCCCACGATATCCTCTTGAGTCGCAATGTGCTGGCTAATCTGGAGGAAGGTCTGCTGTACGCCCAGGGCGTGGTATTGCCTTTCCGTGAAATCATGGAGGTACGTCGCGGACGTAAGGACCTGAAGCTCGTGACGAGCAACAGCATGTACCCCTTCATCACGATTGACTTCGGCGCACTGCCTATCAATCCGGTGACGGGTAACAAATACCAGGACGAGCTGGCTGCGCTCATCGAGCGTCAGATGGCGTAAACAGAATTAGTAACTTTCTTCAGCACTGGGGAACGATCCCTCTTTCACGGTGCTTACATACTGGCCGACGGCGTTCTTTACGTCGCCGGCTAATTGTGCATAGCGGCGCAGGAACTTCGGCTGGAAGCCTTGGTTCAGTCCGAGCATATCGTGCAGCACCAGTACCTGTCCGTCACAACCTGCACCTGCACCGATACCGATGACGGGACAACTCACCTCCTTTGTCACGCGTTCGGCCAGTGCGGCAGGTATCTTCTCCAGTACGATGGAGAAGCAGCCGGCCTCGTCCAGCAGTCGGGCATCCCGAAGAAGTTTCTCGGCCTCGGCTTCCTCTTTGGCGCGTAGGCCGTAACCGCCGAATTGGTTGACGCTTTGCGGAGTCAGACCCAGATGACCCATCACGGGTACGCCGGCCTGAATCATATGACGAATAGCCGGTAGGATCTCTTCGCCTCCCTCCAGCTTGACGGCATCGCAACCGCTCTCTTTTAGGATGCGGATGGCATTGCGCACGGCCTCCTCTTCGCTCACCTGATAACTGCCGAATGGCATATCGCAGACCACGAGGGCATGCTGGGCGGCGCGTACTACGCCTTTGGTCAGGAAGATCATCTCATCTACAGTGATGGGGAGTGTTGTCTGATTGCCGCAGACGACGTTGCTGGCGCTGTCGCCTACCAGCAGCATATCTATGCCCGCTTCGTCCTCCAGACGCGCGAGGGTGAAATCATAACTGGTCAGCATGGCTATCTTCTCGCCTGCTGCCTTCATCTGACGCAGCTTGGCTGTCGTCATTCGGCTGTTCTGTACATGTACTGACATACTTCTTTTTTCAAAAAACGTGCAAAATTACTGCTTTTTTTGCATATATCCAAAAAAAAGTGTACCTTTGCACACAATTTTTATCGGCATCTATGACGCGCAACAGTGGATTGTTTATCTTTCTGGGAGTCTTGTTAGTGCTCTTTTTCTGCTTGGATATATGTAGCGGGAGCGTGTGGCTTTGGCCATTCGGTGATGTCTTGTCGCCTATGGAGCAGCAGATTCTGCATGCCATCCGTCTGCCTAAAGCGCTGACAGCCGTACTGGCGGGTGCAGCCTTGTCAGTGGCGGGACTGATGGTGCAGACCCTCTTCCGCAATCCGCTGGCGGGACCTTATACGCTGGGTGTTTCATCCGGTGCGAGCCTGGGCGTGGCGTTGCTGACAATGCTGGCTGCCATCAACCTTCAGTTATCAGCCTTCAGCATTCCTGTCGTAGCGTGTCTGGGAGCGATAGCCGTACTGCTACTGGTGATGGCAGTAAGTCGGCGAGTGACGAGCAACGTTAGTCTGCTGATAGTAGGTATGATGTTCGGTAGCATCGCCAGTGCACTGGTGAGTCTGCTGCAGAACTTCGCCAACCCCGATGCACTCAAGCTCTTCATCGTATGGACCCTCGGTTCGCTTAGTAGCGTCAGTTGGGCGGACATGCAGCTGCTGCTGCCTGTCTGGCTGCTGGGAATGGTGTTGGTGTTGTGTGTGCTGAAGCCGCTCAACGGCCTTATGCTGGGCGAAGATTACGCCCGAGGATTAGGTATTGACGTGCGTCGTACACGCCTGCTAATAGTGCTGTCAACGGGTCTGTTGGCCGGAGGCGTGACTGCTTTCTGCGGTCCGATTGCCTTCATCGGCGTAGCAGTGCCGCATTTGGCACGCGGACTCTTCTGTACGTCTAATCATCGCATCACGCTGCCGGCTTCGGCCCTGTTGGGTGCTTGTCTGCTACTGTTGTGCGACGTGCTCTGTTCGCTCTTCACGTATCCCCTGCCTATCTCGACAGTTAGTGCCCTGTTCGGAGCGCCGGTGATCATATGGATCATCCTATCTGGTCGCAGATAGCGCGGTAGAAATCCGGAAAGCGTTTCTCTATCGCCACAGGGCGGTTGTTCTCCAGAAAACAATGAGTGGAACTTGCGGTGCAGACGATGGTATCGCCTACGCGCATCGTATAACCGATGGTGATCTTCAGTGTCGTCATCTCTGTCACGCTTACCTCTATCTGAATAGCGTCCTTGAAGGTGGTAGGTTGCTTGAAGTGCAACTCGATAGCCATCACAGGTGAGACAACACCTTCGGCTTCCATGCGTTCGAATCCGTAACCGAGTTGGTCCATCCAGTCAATACGTGCCTCTTCCATGAAGCGGGCATAGTTAGAGTGGTGGGTGATTCCCATCCGGTCACATTCATAATAACGGACGATGTGTGTATAAGTGGTCATTGTCATTCGTGTTTGAACTGTGCTTCCCAACCGGTGGAGGTGACAACGCGCATGCTGTCGCCCTCTGCTACAATCAGGTAGCATTGCGCATTGCCAGCCCGCTGAATCAGTCGCAATGCCTCTTCTGCGCCTACCACCATACAGGCGGTGGCAAGTGCGTCGGCACGCATACACGACACACTGATGACGGTGGCACTCAGCAGGGAGTGATGAACGGGATAGCCGGTACGCGGGTCGATGGTATGACTGCGACGCTCGGTGCCCTCATAGTAGAAATTGCGGTAGTTACCGCTGGTAGCCATACATATGTCGTGTACGCTGACGATCTCCTGCAATCCCTCACCGTTCGCCGTTAACCCTTCACCGTTATTATCCACCGGCCGTGTGATGCCTACATGCCAGCAGTCGCCTTGGCTGTTTTGTCCGCGGCTCACTATTTCGCCGCCGATCTCTACCAGGTAGTTCCGGCATCCTTGTCGGGAGAGCATGGCGGCTACGACGTCACAGGCCTGCCCCTTGGCTACGGCACCGCCGTCCACCATCATCTGCGGATCGGCTTTGTGTACGCGATGGTCAATCAGTTGTACTTTGTCAAAACCCACTAACCGACGCAGACTGTCGATCGTCTCTGGGCTGATGTCAGACGGTTGAGGACGACGTTTTGTTCCGAATCCCCATGCATTGACCAGTGGTGCGACGGTGATGTCAAAGGCTCCGCCGGAAAGCACGTAGATATTCGCTGCCTCTGCCCACATGGCTTCAAAGAGAGGGTCGGTGAGTGTGTCGCGATTCTGATTGACAGCCGAGAGGGTAGATAGGGGATTGAACATACTCAGGCTGCGATCGAAAGCCTGCAGCGTTGCAGTAATCGAGTCGTCGAGTGGGGCAGTGGCTTCGTACTGGATAGAATAGGTCGTACCGAACACGCGGCCTTCCGACCGGTAGTACGACGATTTGGGAGCCTCATCCAGCCCCCAAATCAATGCCGCACAAATGGTCACACCAAGCAGTGCGCTTATCGTTCGTTGACGAGTAGTCATCAAAACCAAAATCCTAATCCTATCGTACCGTTCAGGCGTTGAGCTGCACCTAACTTGTAGTCACCGGCTTCCCATGCGAAGGGCGAACCGTGGTTGATGGCGTAGGTGTTGAGGCTACCCAGACCGAACAACTCGATGTCTACGATATCCGCTACGTTCCAGGTCTTACCCAGACGCAAGGAGATATTGTTGACAGCAAACGTGCCCTCATAGTCGGTGTAGAGACTCTTCCACGGGGTGAAACCTACGCAAATGCCCAGCGTAATGTCATGCTCGAATTCTGCGTCGTAACCGAACTCAATATAGGTGGACCAAGCGCGTTTACCGGAACCTTCAATCACTTGGTCGTTCTCGTCGTACTGATAGAACGCATCGTCACCGGCTACCATGGTGTGCCAGTTGAAGTACAGACCGCTGGCTTTGCTGAAGTCGCCGAAGCGCAGACCAACCTGCACCTCCGTCTGACTACCGCCTTCGCCCAGACCCGAGAAGAACGGTTGGCCGCCGAAGTAATAATAGTGGGTAGCACCCAGTACCAGTCCGTAAACCTGCAGAGTGGCCGTGAAGTCCACCTCGGGTACGAAATGCGTGTTGGGGTTCATGTCATTCTCGTCGGGATTAGGCTGTCCGAAGCGGAACTTCCAATCCGAAGCACCGATATTACCCCATACATTGACGTCAAATTTTACCTTGTCGCTTGCCGAAACAAAGCCTACGGATGCACTGGGTTGGAAACTCAGACCACCGTTGTAGAGGCCACGCCAGATATACGAGCTCACTACCTCAGCACCGGCTTCGTAGGTGAACTTGGCCTTGTCTTGGGCCAGTACCATCGCCGCCATCAGTACAGCGGCAAAGAGAGTAAACAGTTTTTTCATTACCTTTTCGTTTTTTTTGTTTGTTATATGTTATGGTTTATTTCTTTAGGAAGAGCGTGAGCGACGCGTTGGTGTTAATGCTCTGCTTGCTTGGCGAGTGAGGATGCCAAATAACCGTCTCCGGATCGGCTGCGAGGGCCGAGGGATTGATGCTCAGGGTGGTCTGCACACGCAGTCCGATGTGCTCACTCAGCGAGCGCTCGTGGCTCAGTCGGATCTCGATGTTCTGCACCGCAAAACCGCGTTGGTAACCCGTGTACAGGCTCTTCCATGGCGTGATGCCGATGGCGCCGTAGAGGTCCATTCCGTAGCGGAAATGATGGGTGTAACTCAGCTCGCAATACGACGAGTAGGCGCGTATGGTGTCTGCGTCTTCCACGTAGCTGTCCGCCGCGGTGAAGCGCGTAGCCCAGAGCAGACTGAGCGGCAACTTACTGCTCACCGTATAGCGCAGCGCCAACTCCAGTGCATTGCGACCCGAGTCGTAGTAGTTCAGGTCAAACAGTCCGTGCTTGAAATTATGAATATAGAGCACATGTACGTCCAGCCCCCAGCGGTTGAAACCGAGGGTGAGATCTATCTCGGGTTGGAACGTGCGGAACGACCAGTCTTCTGTGCCTATGTTGCCCCATACGTCGAGATACAACCCGCCGTAACCGACGTTCGCCGTAGGCTGCAGGTTGAGTGCGCCGCAATAGAGTCCGCGCCATAGATAGGTGGTGTTCAGACTCATCTGTACCCCGTAAGTCAGTCCCACGGGCTGCGAGTAGTCGTCGAGCCATTGACTCTCGACTCTCGACTCTCGACTCTCCTCTCTCGACTCTTGACTCTCCTGCGCGTACGCGAAATTCAAAAAAGGTAGTGCTCCGACCAATATTGTCAGAGCCACTACCCGTAACATGTTTCGTCTTCGGTTCACAGTCTTGCGTCAGAGGGCGTTCTGCACCTCCCAAGCTATGCGGAGGGCTACCTCCAGGATACGTGTGTTGCTGAACACCACGATACCGCCGTCAGGACCAGGCTCAATGTGATAGTCAGCATTACCCTCTCCGTTGAAGTAAGCTCTTACCTCGTCGCCGGAGATTTCCAACTCAGCTGCGATAGCGTCCATGCTGCCGTGCGGCAGGCTGTCCTTTACGCTGCGAAGGCGATTGAAAGTTGTACGCACCATAATTGTACCAAATGTTTTTATTGTGTTTATTGAATGTGAATTATCAAATCCGCTGCAAAGATAATACTTTTTTTTGATATATGCAAGCATATATGCATTTTCTTTAAAAATTCGTTTATTTCTCACTTTTATTTGTGTATGTCATTTTTTTTTTGTACCTTTGCACCCTCAAAGGTTTGCAACTGAGCAACCGAACAGAAAGAAGGCGATGATAGGAATCTTCAATGATAATTTTCCGCCCATCCTGGACGGCGTGGCGCTGACAGCGCAGAACTATGCCTATTGGCTGCATGAGAAGGGATATGACGTGCGTGTGATCACACCTTATGCACCCAGGGCAGGTGCGGTGCTGGACGCAGCGCCGTATCCAATCAACCGTTACTTGTCGGTGCCTATCCCCTTCCGCCATCCGTATCGCTACGGCATGCCGTATCTGGACTTGGCCTTCATGCGCAACTGGCACAAGATGGATTTCGAGATCGTGCATGCCCACTGTCCGTTCACCTCGGGTGATCTGGCTTACTCGGCAGCGCAGAAACAGGGCATCCCGATGGTGGCGACCTTTCATAGCAAATATCGCCAGGACTTCGAGCACAATGTGAAGAGCAAGCGTATCGTAGACTGGATGGTGCGTCATATCATCCAATTTTTCGAGAAAGCTGATGAGGTATGGATTCCTCAGGCAGCCGTCGAGCCTACGCTGCGTGAGTACGGATACAAGGGGCACGTTGAGGTGGTGGAGAACGGTAATGACTTCTACACCCCGGTGAAGAAGATAGAGCAGATGCGCACACAGATGCGTCTGGAGTTGGGCCTGGAGCCCGAAGACACGATGATGCTTTTTGTGGGGCAGCATATATGGGAGAAGAATATCGGATTTATCTTGGATGCGCTGGCGCTAATTAAAGACCGTCCGTTCCAACTCTTTATGGTCGGCACGGGCTATGCGGTGCGCGAGATCAAGCAGACGATCAGTGCGCTGGGACTGCAGGATAAGGTGACGCTGCTAGGAAATATCCACGACCGCGAGCGACTGAAGAAGATAGACGCTGCGGCAGATCTCTTCCTCTTCCCTTCGCTGTACGACAACGCTCCGCTGGTGGTGCGTGAGGCGGCAGCGATGCATACACCGGCACTGATGCTGGAGGAATCGACGGCGGCAGAGGTGATCACGCCAGACGTAAACGGATTCCTCACGCCCAACAGTGTGCACCGCTACGCAGAGCGTATCGCATGGCTGATGGAGCATCCTGAGATACTCAAGCGCGTAGGCGACAAGGCATCGCGTACGATCTCCCGTTCGTGGGAGAACGTGATAGACGAGGTAATATTGCGTTATCGCGACATACAAGAATCGTATAAACTCAAGCACGGCAAATGATCACGATGATTCTACTGATGCTCCTGCAGACGGCCACGCTGGCCTTCAGTCAGGTAGCGCTCAAACTGGCGATGGAGGGACTCCACTGGGAGTGGAGTTGGAATTTCATATGGCATCATGTATTGCTGAACTGGTGGCTGATGATTGCCGTGGCACTGATGATCATCGCCAACCTCTTCTGGCTATGGATGCTGCATAAATACCCATTGTCGCAAGTTTATCCGTTGACCAGTCTGGGCTTTATCTTCGGTATGTTGTCCGGTTGGCTGATCTTTCATGAGCAGGTAGGACTAATGCAGTGGCTGGGGGTGATGCTGGTGATTATAGGGTGTATTTGCATAGCAAAAGTTTAATAGTGACAGGTCATGGATGAATGGAGACAACATATAAAGCAGTGGTTGGCGCAGGGAAACCGGGCAGGTTGGGTGGTATTCGGACTGCTGGCGCTGATGATTTTTCTGAAGACGCTGTTGTTCGACCATTTTGCGTTCCATGAGTTGGAACTCCAGCCGACGCCGTTGGTGCGCGTAGCTATGTGGCTCAGCAAATTGGCTGCGGCGATCTTCTTTGCTTCGTTCGCTCTGCTGCTGCGCGACAAACGATGGTTGATAGTGCTGTCGATGGTGATTGACACCTGGCTCATTGCCAACCTCATATACATGCGCAACAATCATATCCTGCTGGACGCCGAGGCATTTAACATGTCGGGTAATCTGCATGGTTATTTCTGGTCGGTGCTGATCTATATCGAATGGTGGATTGATCTGCTTTTCTACGGCCTGACTGGCGTGTTCTGCGTGATTTATTTCTTCACCACCCAAAGTCCGCGCAACTGGCGAGGATGGCTCTGGATGGTGGCGCTTGGACTGGTGATGTTCTGGTCGAGCGAGGCGATGTACGTGGTGGATCATCATCGTACGGACAAGCCTGTTCCTTACGATGCCATCCCCTTCATCCGTGAGCATCGCGAACCGGTATACGGTACGCATTTTCCGACAACGGTGGCCAACACCAGCGTCCTCTTCTCGCCGCTCTATATCACTTCTGACTACTACCTGATGATCAATGATATCCAGCCCGATAGACCGCTGACGCCGCACGACTATGCCGTGATGCAGCGTCTGGACTGCGGTAGCGACACCGCCACACTCAACGGCCCGCTTATCATCGTGCTGCTGGAGAGTCTGGAGAACTGGGTGCTGACACCGGAGATCATGCCTAATCTGTACCGACTGACGACTAACGACCATGTGTTCTACGCCAATCGTGTGCATACACAGATAGTGGGTGCCCCTTCGGCCGACGGCCAGATGATCGTCAACACCGGTCTGCTGCCCATCAATGCGGGGGGAACGTGTCTGCACTACGATCGTAACACCTATCCTGCGATCATGAAGTTAGCCCCCGACAGCACGTTCTGCCTGCTGCCGCACGACACCTGTGTATGGAATCAGACACATATGTCGCCCGCCTACGGCTACGACAGCACCATTATCTACAGTGATGTGGATACCATCCTCTTCCAGAAGCTCGACAGTCTGGTGGACGAGGGACGACGCTATATACAATGTATCACACAATCGACTCATGCGCCGTTCGTCAACGAGAAATACAGTCGACTGGAACTACCTAAGTCGATGCCCTGGGTGATGTATAATTTCATCCGCGGCTTCAATGCCCTGGACGAGGGTTTGGGATATCTGGTGCGTAAGATAGAGACCGACCCCGTGTTGCAGCAATACACGATTGTCATCACCGGTGACCATCGTATTCTCCACCGCGAGAAGCGGCAGCAGATGCAACGCTATGCCAATCGTTGGCGCGATGAAGATCAACCTGTGGACGATCGTTTCTGCTGGCTGAGCGACCTTACGCCTGTGGACGACTGTCTGCCTCTCCTCATCTACTCGCCGAAGATAAGCGGCAATCCACGTTATACGATGGATTGCTATCAGATGGATATTTATCCTACGTACCGTTCGCTACTGGGTGTAGATCATTATCGCTGGCGCGGCTTCGGCATTAACCTGCTGGCCGAACCAAATGATTTGGATAATCCTGCGGCGCATCAAAAACGCCCCATCCAGGAGGACGAGGCGTTTCCGTTGTCGGATCGACTGATCCGCAATGATTATTTCAGCCTTTACTTAAACCGATAGCCTATACAGAGGCTGAGCGATTGGGGGTAAATATATGCGTTTGCCTCCGGTTTGCCTTTCTTCTCGCTGTAGAAACCGGCGATGTCAGAGAGGCTGATCTTGTAGCTCACGTTGATCTGGAGTCCGAACCAGAACTCATAGCCAACCATGGCACATATACCGAAGTGGTTGTTGTGCAGATGGTAGAGAGAACTGAAGTCGAGCGTGTCAAGTGGAGACGGATTGGGATTGACCGGCGGAGCGGGCGGCGTGTCTGAACTATGATACTTGTCGGCGATGTTGGAGGCGAACGTGAAATGGGTAAATATACCTCCACCGAACTGCACGTAGCCCTGCTTCATATTGCCGAAGCGTCCAAGGAAATAAACTGGTATCTCCATACCGAACGACCACAAGTGATTGGCCGTGTCGGTGGCGGCGAAATAGTTCTGATGGGCTGTGAAGATCACTTGCGGTTGGATCGCAAAATGCTTGCCGAGTGAGAAATCGAGATAGCCGCCCAACTCTGCACCCACACGGCGGTGCGAGGCCATGGTCTGGTGGGAGTGGGTGATAAGGAAATCGCTCATGTTGACGCCGGCAAAGATACCGCCTGTAACCAGCTTGGGCAAGTTCTCCTGATCGAGCGAGTCGAGCGTGGTCTCCTTGTCGAACTTAACAAAGGCATCGCCTACGTTGTTCATCGCGTGGACGAACTTATTGGTTTTCTTCGGCGTAGCCGTGCTATCTGTTTGTGCTTCTTGCGCGCTGAGGCCCAAAGTGAGGCAAAGCAGTGCGCTCAGGAAAATCATTCGTTTCATAGCAGTCTTTTTTCAGGGTTCATACTTCGGTTATAGGGCGAAGCGGAAGGAGATCTTTACGCCGTTGCGTCCCCATGCGGGTATACGGCGGCGGCCCATGATGGGCTCTCCGTTCTCGTTACGCAGGATATTGCCCTCGGCATCCGTAGCCGGGTAGGGCAGTTCGTAGTCGTTATACGTGATACGACGCACATAGTCGATGCGGATGAACTTGAGGATGTTCTCAAAGCCGGCATTGATCTCGATATATGGCAGTTTGCCGATAGGCGAGGTGGATGTACCGGAGGTGAGGTAACCCTGGGCGTCGAACATCGGCGTGCGGGGCAGGTCATAGAGTCCGTTGTTGCCCTCCAGGAAGGGGTTGTTTTTCTTCGTCAGACCACCGTAGATGGCTGATACACCGATCACGCCGCGGAGCTTGAGTTTGTTCAGACCCGGGATGCGGTTGATGATCCAGCCCTTCAGGTAATAGGTGGCATAGAGCGAGACATACTCGTCCATGAGGAACTCCATGGGTTTCATCAGGTTGAAGGCGCGCTTGGCGAGGAAGATGCTGCTTCCCGCTTGCGGCATATAGAGTTGGGTGAACGGCACTTTCTGCCAGATCATACCCGTCTCCAGACGCAGGTCAAGGTGACCAAATGCAGAGAACCAGAAGCGCTTGTCGAACATGAACTCGGTGCGGTTGTACACCCATCCCTCACCGCCGTTGTGGCGATCGTCCAGATAGCCCACGTAGTGGGTGAGTTTGAAGGTAGGTGCATCCTTGTCGAGCGTGAAGGTGCTCTCCTTACCCATACGATCGTAGGTAGCGCGGCTGCCCGGCGAATAACGCAGTTCGAACTGTCCCTCGTAGTTGCGATACTGACCGATGTTCGTCAGCGTCTTGTTCCATTGCGGTTCGTCCTCTGTGCCACTGTTGGTCCAGTCGACACGCTTATATGTGAGTGCGCCGGCCGCCTCGTTGTTGGAGAACTCAAACCTCGTGCGCAGCGAGAGTTTGTTGGTCCACTCCTTCATATACTCGGTGTTGGCGCGGAAGACGTACTGGTAGAAGCCCATCGTCGGTTTGCTGGTCGGGATAGAAGCAAAGATATTATCGCGCTCCACCGTCTCGGTGTTCAGACCCGGTTGCTCTACGTCGTATTGTCCCGTGACGGATATATGATGGCGCAGGCCGTGATAAGCATTCCACTCGTGTGGTTCGAAGGTATAGAGCACTGTGGCGTTGTATTTGGGTCGCAGATCCTTGGTACCGAAGGCCACGTAGCCGCGGAAGTACCACTGGTTGTGCAACTTAGCCGTGGAGGCACCGCCGACGCGTAGACGCACGCCCTCCAGCATGTTCCAGCTGACGAAGCTATAGATGGGGTAGAAGTCGAACTTCGAGTCCCAATAATGAGACGAGTGCTCGGTGGGGATATACTCGGTGGTAAGGGCGTTGACCATTAGCGTCAGACTGTTGAAGAGCGGCGTGGAGGTGAACTCCTTGACCAGTTGCTCTACCGAGCTCTCATACCAGCTGAGCGGTTCGGGACGAAGCGTCTCCCAGTCCTTGCTGCTCACCGACTCGGCGGTGGTGTCGTTGACCTGGGTGGTCTCGTCCTCGCTGGTGAAGCTGGAGAAGGTCTCCTTGGGGATAGGCGTGTCCAGATCCCAACCGGTGTAAATCTTCGTCTGACGGGCGAGGATGCCTCGTTTGTTGTTGAAGATATAGAACTTGGCGTAGGTGGTCGTACGATCCGGTGCCCAGAGTCCGTTGTCTAGTTGGCGATAGCTATGCTCCACGGAGTAGTTGCTCACGAAGTTAAGGTTGATATCCGGCGACACGTTGATCGCATATTTCTTGAGCCGATAGGTTGAGTCGTTGACGATATAGAGGTGGCCGGTGAAGCCGTAGCTCTCCGAGTTGACGGGCACGAAGGCCAGGTCGATACACGGATAGCCGTCCACCATGATAGTATCCATGATGTAATACTGGTAGAACGTGGTAGCGATGGTGGAGGAGAGCGGCGAGACGAAGCGGTTGAACAGCAGGTTCATGCTGTTGTCGTTGATCTCGACATCTTTGAACACGGCGTTGACGTTCTCTTGGAACGAACCCGAACCGATGACATCTTCCAGACCGAAGGTACGTTTCTTCTTCAGGATCTTCTTCTCGCGGTGCGGCTTACGCTGATAGTACTCCTCGCTGATATGCTCGCGGATACTCACAGTCATGCTGGGATAGACACCCGTGGTGTCGATGTATTTCTGCGCGAAGGCGAAGTTCTTCCAGAAGCGTTTGTTCCAATTGATCTTGAGGTTGTCGAACGAGAAGGACATACGGTGGTAGGTGTTGGCCGTGTACTGGTCGGCCGACTTGACGCAGAACGAGTCCTTGCGTGCGATGACGTTTTGGATCAGTTCGACGGCAGGGTTGCCCTTGCGCTTGTAGTCGCGTTTGCGGTTCTTCGGCGTGACGATGATATCCTGCAGACCATAGACGTCAGGTGTCAGTTTGATCTTGACGTTCTTGCGTTGTTGGCCCTTGCGCAGGGTGACCATTTCGGTCTTATAACCCACCATCTGGAAGTTCACCGTCGTATAGCCGGCGGTATTGGAGATGGAGAAGTTACCGTCCAGGTCGGAGGTAGTTCCAACCTCGGAGGGGATAGAACCCTTGTTGACGGTGGACTTGAGGAAATAGATCTGCACGAAGGGCAGCGTCTCGCCGGTGTCACCGTCGACCACGATACCCGATATGCCGGTACGTTGGTCGTCGTCTTGCGCTATCGCCGTCCCGGCGAAGCACAAGAGTAGGGATAGTATGTAAAATTTGATCTGTCGCATAGTTTTCAGAAAATCATAATGCGTTAGGGTCTTCGTAAGATATAAAAATCATTGTGTAAGTCTTTGTCTACGGTATATCCTATGCCTATATAATCCGCCTTGTGGTCGTCCGTGCAAACCACAAATTTGGGCATTCGTTGGGTAATCAATTCCCACGAATAGTCAAGCATCTGAGGGGTGATAGACGGAGGAAGGAAGAAATAAGGACTTGCCGGTTTGGCGTCCAGCAACGGCCATAAGCGGAAAACAAACGAGTAGCTGGGATCCATCACATTCCAGCGGCCGCGGTCCTCTACGTCGCAGACCATGACGTAATCGTCAGCTTCTGTTTGTGAGTTGATATACAGTGCTGTCTGTTCATCAATAGACGTGTCAAACGGCGTCAGGCAAATATATGCGCGTGCGCTAAATGCTCCAATGCCAACCAGCAGATAGATTGCGGAGGTTGCTACTAATAATGCTTTGCGGCTATGGATGTGTTGCCATGCCAATACAAGCACTAAGGCGAACACACCGATAGTCGGGAGAACATAATGCGGATAGCCGTTTTTCATATAGGCATTGAGCGCCACGGTGAAAAAGAACAGGATGCTTATCAGCCAGAAAGGCCAGGCACGTTTATTGGCAAAAATGGCATAAACGACGTATGTAAGATATGCCGGTAAGCACACGAGCGTGATAGTAAGTATTCCCATCAACCGTCTATGTGCAGAGATCGGACCATACGAACTGGTATTAAAGCGCCAATAGCCCTCTATAAAACCATCGATATTATCTTGCTGTACCAGCCATATAGCTATCGGTACCAGAATAATTCCTACGCCTAACAACGCACCCAAGGTATAGCGACCTAATACGCGAAGATCAAAGTGGCGAATAAGATGGCAAACGATAAAAACAGCAATAGGAATCATGCATGCCGAAGTGTTGGGCTTGATCATCAGACATATGGCAACACTCACGGAGAATAGGAAGATTTCCGTTAAAGAGCAGTATTGCTCATCTTTGAGCCGCTTGGCCAGCAGATAGCAACTGTAGATACAACCCGGCATCACTAACCAATCCGATCCGCCTTCATTGACGAAAGGCAGTTGAATAAAGCATGCCATGAGGACGGAAATCCACAAAGCTTGATCGTTAGCTACGAAAAGTTTGGCCATGCGATAAATAAGGACGAGCGAGAGGAATAAGATGAGGATATCCATCAGCCAAACGCCGTAAGGAGTCGCAGAAGAGGTAAGCCAATACACCATATAAACCGGAAAGACCAGCGGCCCTTTGTGGTCGAACATATCTTGGTATAACACAAGCCCTTGCTTCATCCATCCCGCGATGCTTGCGTAGATGCATATATCTGTCGGGTAATTGCCATTCCCCCATGGTGCCATAGAATGAGGGATCTGTAGTATAAAACTAATAAGTGCTAATAACCAATAAGATATTTTTTCAGTCAGTTTCATATTTATAATTGTTGTTTTAAACTCTGCTGGTGAATAATATCAAATAGTTGCGCCACAAAGTCCGCATCTATGTTATTTTCTTCTGCCCACTTTTGGCGTTGCGATAGGATCTGTTGATAGCGCTGAGGCTGCAGCGGACGGATGAGATTTGCTTTTTTCCATTCTCCAATTCGTCTGCTTATGTCCATTCGTTTAGCAATGGTATCCCACAGAAGGTCGTCCAGTTCGTCTATCTCCGCCCGGAGCCACTGCAGGGTGGTACCCCTTAAAGGGGTAGCACTCTCGTGAATGTCTCGTTGTTGTCTCGTGAGTGTCTCGATAAAAGTGCGTATTTGATCGGGTGTGAGTTGTTGCTTTCCGTCGGAGAGCGCTTCGGCGGGGTTGTGGTGTACTTCTATCATCGCGCCATCCAATCCTAACTCACCAATCTTACCCATCAACGCAGGCACTTTGCTGGCATCTCCGCTCATGTGACTTGGATCCAATAACATCGGTATATCTGGACGAGATAACCGCACCATGTGCGCCATCGACCAGCAGGGCTGATGGTTGCAGCCGCGATGGATAGCCGTCACCGGTACTCCGGCCTGCTCCAAGCGTTCGATATTGCCCAGCCACAATTTAGGATCGTCGTGTACGGGGTTTTTGATCAGCACCCCTTTCGGACGGAAGGATTGTTGACTCAGCGCGTCCGCCAGTTCTTGCACAGCTATCGGGTTGGCGCTCGTTCGGGCGCCTATCCACAGATAGTCGATGTGTGCCCTGCAGGCTGCCTCGATATGCTCCGGCGTTGCGACCTCGGTGGCTACGGGCAGGCCGTAAGTACGCTGCACTTCTTGCAGCCAATCCAGCGCCTCTTCGCCTGCACCCTGAAACGTGCTCGGACTCGTACGCGCTTTCCATACGCCCGCGCGAAAAATAAACGGCAACTCACCGCAGGCCTCACGAAGCAGGCGAGCGGTAAGTAGCACTTGTTCGCGCGATTCCGCACTACAAGGACCAAGTATGTATACCGGTTCTTTCAAAAATCGCTGCAAAAATACTGCTTTTTTTGCAAATATGCAAATTTAAGTTCGTTTTTGCGAACTGTAGTTTCTATTTTTCGTCTTTTACCTTCAGATCGTTGTTGATCATACGTGATACGTATTGCTGTATATATGCCTTCAGGTAGCGTACCATGTGTTGTACCTCTTCCGTGTCGCGCATCTCATCCACCAGGTTGTGCTTCATCACTCGGTCGCGTTTGAAATTATACACCGCCGTCACTTTCTGTTCGTCAAACTGGACGAGCAGACTGTCGGAGAAAATCTGATGAACAGGGTAGTTGTAGTTGACGATATAGCGGTGCTCGCGCGGCCTTGTCAGCACATCCTCGCCAAAGGCGAAGTAGGGTTTGTCGTAGCCCAGATAACCCAATACAGAGGGCATGATGTCTACTTGGGCGATCATGTCGTCCTGCAATCCCGTTAGCGAGTCGTCGGGGCGGTAGAAGAAGATAGGAATCTCGAATAGTCCTTTGGCATTGTTGTATTCCGCGTGGGTTATCTCGTTAGTATGGTCGGCAGTAAAGACAAAGAGGGTGTTCTGGTACCATGGTTGGGTACGTGCGCAGCGGAAGAAGTGTCGCAGCGCGTGGTCGCTGTAGCCGATGCATTTATGGAGGGGATGAGGACCTTCAGGGAAGGTGTCGCGGTATTGCTCGGGCACTTTGAACGGCTGGTGGGACGAGGCGGTGAAGATCGCGGTGCAGAAGGGCTGTGGCTGACGGTTTAGACCGCGCAGGAAAAACTGGAGAAACTCATCGTCCCAGACAGCCCAAGTGCCATCGAAAGCCTCGGGTCCGTCATACTGTTCGAAGCCGTAGTTGCTCTGGATCCCCGCAGCGCGAGCGAAGGCGTTGAACCCCATGGAACCGCTCGGTGCACCGTGCCAGAAACCGCTGCTATAGCCTTTCTCCGTCAGGCAATGGGCAAGCGAGCTGATGTCATTGGTAGAGTAGGGCGTAAGGATATACGACTCATACATCAGTTGTAGTGAGGCGAGTGTAGAGGGCATCGCCTCGATGGATTTGCGGCCAGAAGCCAGACTGAGTCGGTAGCTGCGGCTGTGCTCCAAGAGCGAGTCGAGGAAAGGTGTGTAGCCCTGGTAGGTGCCGTTATCCAAGTCGTGGTTGAAGAACCCGATATATTCTTTGGAAAAACTCTCTAATATGAAGATGACCACGTTCATGCCCTCGTGGCCCGTGACGAGCGTGTCCGGCGCAGGATGGATGGGCGTGAAGATTTCCTCCATCTCCTGTTCGTCGTAGTAATGTACTTCTTCGAATCCCAGATTCTCCAGCGAACGAATCATCGAGAAGGGCGTGTTGAGCACGATGCCCGTCTCGATGGGTTCATTGGTATATTCCAGCGCGTAACTCACGTTGATGACGCGTGTGTACATGTGTACACCATTGCGAATGCCGACCACTGTCACGAAGGCCGTGAGGCTGATGATGATTGACTCGGTGATATAATACACCCACGGGTTACGCCGTTTCTCCACCACGGGCGGACGGCGACTCAGCAGGAAAAAGGCTGCCAGCAACACGATGCCGAATACCGTTACGTACCAATATTGCACCGCGGCCTGGCTGAAGATGCTCAGCAGGTTGTTGTCGTGCTGAAACTCGGTGAATACGCGGCAGGTGGTGCGCCGGTCGGTAAAGCGAAAATAGACCATGTCCATGCAATTCGCAATCAGACAGATGGTGTTCGGAATCCAGTAGCTCCATTGGATGGCTTTGCGATAACCCGGATCGCTACGCCAGCTCTCCGGCCATGGGAAGAGCGCCAGCAGCAGGTAGAGCGAGTTGAAGAAAAGCACCGTGGAACGGTCGAAGACCGTACCTCCCAGACAGAGTTCCATCATGTGGGAGAACGAAATATCTGAGAATAGGTCGCGATTGACGTAATAGAAGAACAGGCGTGAGATGGTATAAAGCACCATCAGCAAGGCAATGTTGCAGGCAACAACAATCCACGGATGATACCATATCCGTCGTCCCCAAGAATCAGCGTGTGTCATAATCCATATTAAAAAAACAGCCGCAAAATTACTGCTTTTTTTTCAAATATACAAATTATTATGAAAAAAACAGTCTGAATCTTGCATATATGAGATTTTTTTTGTAATTTTGCCGCGCAAAATTGTTAGCTAATCCGAATGAATATGAAGAAATACGTATTTTTTATGATGGCGTGGCTGACTGCGATGAGTGTGTCGGCGCAGCGTCAGAACCCCACTTATCTCTCGTATATCGAGCATTGGAAAGAAGTGGCGGTGCAGAACCAGCAGGACTATGGCATCCCGGCGTCGATCATCATGGCGCAGGCTTTATTGGAGTCGAGTGCCGGTCAGAGCGAGTTGGCCGTGAATGCCAACAACCATTTCGGTATCAAGTGTAGCGGTGCCTGGATGGGCGGCGTGTACTATCACGATGATGACAGTAAGGGCGAGTGTTTCCGTCGTTATTACGATGCGGCAGAGTCATTCCGCGATCATGCTGTCTTCCTGCAGAAGCCCCGCTATCAGTCTTGCTTCGAGATTGCCGTGGAGGACTATGAAGGTTGGGCGCACCGCCTGCGTGCCTGCGGGTATGCAACAGATAAACTCTATCCGCAGAAGTTGATCAAACTGATCGAAGACTATCGTCTGGATACGTTGACGCAGGCGGCGGCAGGTAAGCCTGTTGCGCCAGTGGCGGCAAAGCGTGACAACCGTCCGCTGAAGGCCGCGGTGGTGCATAAGACCGAACCGATCCGTGTGATTGACAAAGATCCCGAACCTCCGTATATGGCGCCGCCTACGGCCAAGGAGGAACTCGACAGCTTCATGCTCTCGCATCCCAAGAAGAAATTCAACGGGCTCTACTATGTAGAGGCTCGCGAAGGGGATACCTATTCGAATGTGGCTTTTCGTCTGAATGTGAAGGAGCGTACGCTGCGCGAACATAATGATGCCTTGGGACGCGAACTGCAACCGGGTGATCGTATTTATCTCTCGCAGAAACATAATTTTGGTGCGAACACCTACACCTGGACGGCGCCGGGCTTGTCGCTCTGGACGATTTGCCAAGATGAGGGTGTGCAGATGGAAGTGGTGCAGAAACTTAACGGACTGGACCCATCAGTGCGTACCTTCCGTACACGGCAGAAACTCTATTTGCGTAAGACAAAGGAGTAAGACGATGACTTCTGCACTCAGCCTAGACGATGCGTTGGTAGCCTGTCTACGTGAGAACGGCTTGGAGAAGCCTGTACTGGAGGTGCAGGTGGAAGAGGTTTGGCCGCGTGTGATGGGTGAGGTGGTGGCCGGCTTGACGCATAGCGTCGAGGTGAAAGACGGGATGCTGCTGGTGCGTGTCCGTTCGGCAGCACTTAAGGCACAACTGTTTGAGAACCGCTTCGAACTGGTGAAGAAACTCAATGAGGCTGTAGGTGCTCCTGTACTGAAAGATTGTCGAATACTAGGATGATATATCCTGCTAACATAGAGCAGAAGATTGACTTCACGGTGATCCGCGATGAGTTATCGCGTCGCTGTGCGTCTTCGCTGGGGCGCGAACTAGTGGAAGCGATGCAGATGCAGACAGAGTTTGCCACGGTGGACCGACTGCTGCGACTCACCGACCAAATGCGGATCGTTCGCGCTGATGCCTCGCTGGCTTTTCCGCGCGGCGTCATCTATGATACGCGCGAAGCGCTCGCGCGCATTCGCGTGGAAGGACTCTTTCTGGATGAGACCGAGTTGGACCAGCTGCGAAGTAGCCTTGGCTATGCCGTCGAGTTGTCCGCTTTCTTCGGTTTACTAGATGCGAATAAATACCCTCTGCTGCGCGAACTAGGCAGTATAGGAAACCCAGGAGGCCTAGAAAGCATCGTAAAAGAGATAGATCGAATACTCGATCGCTACGGACGACTGGCCGATCATGCTTCGCCTGAACTAGCTAAAATACGTCGTGAACTCAGCAACTTGCAAGGGAGTGTGGGCCGTGCCCTGACGGCCATCCTGCGGCAGGCTAAGACTGATGGACTGGTAGATGCAGATGCAACTCCTACACTACGCGAAGGACGACTGGTGATCCCTGTGCCACCGGCCTACAAACGTAAGATAGGCGGAATAGTGCACGATGAGTCAGCTACGGGTAAGACCGTTTATATCGAACCGCAACAAGTGGTGGAAGCCAACAATCATATACGTGAACTCGAGAGCGCAGAGCGGCGTGAGAGGGTGCGTATCCTGCAGGCCTTGACGGATCAGTTGCGACCGCAGGTGGGAGAGATACTTGGTAGTCAAGCACTGTTGGCCGAAGTGGATTTCCTCACTGCAAAAGTGTCGCTGGCGGAGACCTTAGGTGCTATCCGCCCCGAACTGATGGAGACACCCTTGCTCGACTGGGCAGAAGCCCGTCATCCGGTCTTGCTGCTGCATTATTTACCGCAAGGAAAAACTGTTGTTCCGCTTTCTATCCGACTGCGCGAAGAAGAGAATCGCGTGCTGGTCATCAGTGGTCCGAACGCGGGCGGAAAGTCTGTGTGCCTGAAGACCGTGGCGCTGCTGCAATACATGACACAATGTGGGTTGCTGGTACCGGTAGGCGAACAGAGCAGGGCGGGACTATTTGACACGCTAATGATCGATATCGGTGACGAGCAGTCGATACAGGACGAACTGTCCACCTATTCATCCCACCTGAGGAATATGAAGACTTTTGTGCGTCAGGCGGATAAGCGAACGCTCTTTCTTATTGATGAGATGGGAACGGGCACAGAGCCGCTCATCGGAGGAGCACTGGCTGAGGCGGTGCTGCGCCAGCTGGTGAATCAGGGTGCTTTCGGCATTGTCACTACTCACTATACGAACCTTAAGCATTTTGCCGAACAGACCTCCGGGGTTGTCAACGGTGCGATGCTCTACGATCGCGGTGCGATGTGTCCGCTCTTCCAATTGTCGATAGGTCAGGCCGGTAGCAGTTTTGCCATCGAGATAGCCCGCCAGACAGGATTGGGGGAGGAGATTATCCGTTATGCCACCGATCTGGTTGGTGAAGAACATATCGACTATGACAAGCAACTGCAGGACATCGCCCGCGACAAACGATACTGGGAGAACAAACGGCAGGCTATTCGTCAGAAAGAGAAGCAGTTGGAAGAACGCATTGCGCAGTATGACGAACAGATGAGTAGTATCAAACAGAAGAAACGCGAGTTGCTCGACGAGGCGCGTCAGCAGGCTGCCGACCTGTTGGCCGAAAGCAATGCCACCATCGAACGTACGATCCGTGAGATCAAAGAGGCGAAGGCGGATAAGGAGAAGACCAAGGCGGCGCGCAAGAAAGTGGAAGAGATGAAGCAGCGTGTGTCAGCACCAAAGTCGACGAAGAAAACAGCCAAAACTACGCAATCCAACCAGCCGATAGAAGTGCCAAAGGTGATGCACGACTTCGCCGAACTGCGTCGTCTGAAGGGGCTACCTGATGCGGTGAAACAGACGCCGAATAGCACCGTCGTTCGCAGCACGGTGCGGCAACGTACGCTGGCTTTTGAGCGCACGCTAGACCTGCGCGGTGCACGGGTGGATGAAGCGCTGGAGCGCCTGATTGCGTATATGGACGACGCCCTGATGGTGGGTGCCGGTGAGGTGACCATTCTGCACGGTACTGGTACGGGTGCACTCAAGCAACTGACACGCGACTATCTGGAGCAACTAAACCGTCAACGCCGCAAACGCGGGCAGGTGGCTCTAGATTTCGGCGACGGCGATATCAACCACGGCGGGGCGGGATTAACCCTTATACACTTATGAAACAGAAGATAATAGACATTCTCCGTTCGCCTAAGTTTGGCGAGTTCATTCGCTTTGCGATGGTAGGCGTACTGGCTACAGCGATTCACTACGGCTTGTACCTGTTCCTCCTGTGGGCCTGCCGCATTAATGCGGCAGAGACGCTCTATACCAATATCGCTTATTCGGTGGGTTATATAGTGTCATGGGGGTGCAATTTCTACCTGTCGGCACATTTCACTTTCCGCAGTCATACCAGTGTCAAGCGCGGCATCGGTTTTGCCCTCTCACACGGCGTGAATTATTTGCTGCATCTGTTGTTCCTGAACTTGTTTCTGTGGGTGGGACTCTCGGAGGCGATTGCACCTATTCCGGTGTTCTGCATCGTGATTCCGATCAATTTTATCCTTGTCCGATTAGTATTTACATCTAAACATTTCCAATAATATGAAACTAAACATTGTGGTGCCTTGCTATAACGAAGAGGCAGTGCTGCAAGAGACCACCAAACAACTGTCTGCGTTGATCGACGAGCTCATCGCGAAGGGTAAGATCAAGACCTGTAATCTGGTGTATGTGGACGACGGAAGTCGGGATGCTACCTGGACGCTCATCGAGCAGCTGCAGCAGCAGAACAAGTATGTGCATGGTATCAAGTTGGCACACAACGTAGGCCACCAATTCGCCCTTTGGGCAGGTCTGGAATATTCGGCCGACAAGTGCGATGCCATCATCTCTATCGATGCCGACCTGCAGGATGACATCGCCGTGATCGAGCAGATGGTGGATGCGTACAAGGACGGCTGTGACGTTGTGTTCGGTGTGCGCAAGGAACGTAAGACAGACACCCGCTTCAAGCGCTGGACCGCGCTGGGCTTCTACAGCCTGATGCAGAAGATGGGCGTCAACATCGTTTACAACCATGCTGACTTCCGTCTGACGAGTCAGCGTGCGACGAAGGAGTTGATGCTCTATCCGGAGCGTAATATGTTCATCCGTGGCATGGTGAAGTTGTTGGGTTACAAGACGGCTGAGGTCTATTACGACCGCAAGGAGCGTTTCGCCGGTGAGAGCAAGTATCCGTTGTCGAAGATGCTCAATTTTGCAGTGGATGGCATCACTTCGTTCTCTGTTCAGCCGCTACGCGTAATCACTACCTTCGGACTGATTGTCACGCTGCTCTCTATGGTAGCGGCCATCTATGCCCTTGTGTCGCATCTGTGTGGTAACACCGTGGTGGGTTGGACATCGATGTTGATATCTATCTGGTTCATCGGCGGAGCTATACTGCTCTCGCTGGGCGTGATAGGTGAGTATATCGGTAAGATATACCGTGAGGTGAAGCGTCGTCCGCGCTACCACATTGAGAAAACAGTATGAGCCGCCAGAAAACTTATGTAGACCAAGAGGGACGCGCCCTGCCTTATCCCTGGACCATCAATAATATGTTGGCCCTGGTGGGAGGTAGTCAGACCATCCGTCTGAAGATATGGAGTCGCAAACCCAAGCATGCAGCCGAGAAGACCTTGCGCGACATCCTCTCTATCTCGCGCGACACCGTCTATGGGCGCGAGCATCATTTCGATCGTATCTTGTCGGCCACCACTGCCGAGGATCTCTTCCGTCTCTATCGTCTTTATGTTCCGGTGAACGACTCATTTGAGACGTTGCGGCCTTACGTAGAACGTCATAAGCAGGGAGAGGAAGATGTGCTCTTTCCTGGTAAACCAGATATGTATGCCACCACATCGGGTACGACCAGTGAACCCAAATGGATACCGATGACGCATAAGTATCTGAAGGACGTATATGGCAAGATGAGTCATATATGGACGTGGAACTTCGTCAAACACCGCAGTCGTATCTTTGGCGGACATATATTCACTACCGTGGGCAAAGAGTGTGAGGGCTACGCACCTGATGGCACCCTCTTCGGCGCTGTCAGCGGTGTACTGGTGCGCGACATTCCGCGTATCATCAAGAAGCATTATACCGCACCAGCCTCCGTAATGTCGATCCCCGACTACAGTGCACGCAACTACACTCTGATGCGACTGGCACTGCAGCACCGCGATGTGACACTTTGGGCGACGGCTAATCCGTCTACCATCCTCGAACTGTTGCGGGTGATGAATGAGAACATCGACGAGATGCTCTACGACATAGAGCACGGCACTATATGTGAAGACTTCGACATCCCCTTTGCTATCCGTGACGAGTTGGACCATTATATATCGCCCAAGCCCGAACGGGCGGCGGAACTGCGTCGTATCAAGCGTGAGACAGGGCATCTCTATCCTCGTGACTTCTGGCCATGGCTGCAATATCTGAGTACTTGGAAATGCGGCAACACCAAGATATACATGGACAAGTATATGGACCAATTCGACTGGCAGAAGACCTACTACCAGGAGTTGGGTTATATCGCTACAGAGTGCCGCTTTGGCTTTGCGCTGGACGACAGCAACGAGTCGGTGCTCTTCCCGCAGTTCCACTACTATGAGTTTGTGGAAGAGAGCGAACTTGATAGTCCACGCAAGCATTTCCGCCAGATATATGAGCTCGAGCAGGGCAAGCGCTACTGCGCATATGTGACGACCTATTCGGGTCTGTTCCGTTATAACATGAACGACCTGATCGAGGTGGGAGGTATGTACTACAATACGCCTACCGTCCATATGGTGAGCAAGGTAAACGGCATCGTCTCCATGACGGGTGAGAAACTTTATGAACCGCAGTTCATGGACGCCGTGCATCAGGCAGAGGACGAGACGGGTATTAAGACCAAGTTCTTTGTGGGCTTTGCGGATGTAGAGGAATCGAAATACCATTTCTACTACGAGTTCGAAGACGAGAAGATGACCCAAGAGCAGGCGGAGGCTTTCACCCGCGTGGTGGACGAGAAACTGCAGCACATCAATCTGGAGTATGAGTCGAAACGCCAGTCGTTCCGACTGCACGACCCAGAGACCCACATTCTCTTATCCAATGCCTATGCGCGCTTCAAGGCTGCATGTCTCAAGGACGGTTTCCGCGACGGACAGTTCAAATTCAACCTGCTGATGCAGGACGAGAAACGCCGCACCAAATTTAATATGCTGCAGCGCTGGGAGAATCGTCTTGAACAATGGAGTGATAATATTATTAACCGAGCGGACAGAATAGATGACAGACGCAAACAACGTGCTAAACGGCGTGACGAGCGTCGTATTCGATCTCGACGGAACACTGTATGACAAGCGCGGACTGGCGCAACGTATAGTGGCTCGTCTCTGGTGGGCTCTGCCCCTGCTGGTCATCGATCGCTTGGCACGCGGTGGCTGGTGGCGGTGGCTGGTTGCAGGCCGTTGGTATCGGCGTGTCTATATGCCTACGATGGTACTACTCATCGGTGCTACGTGTCCGCGACGTGAAGCGGTGGTGACGTTGGCGACGGAGGCGCATCGGCGCGGACTGCGCACAGTGCTCTATTCGGATTACGCTGCGATAGACGATAAGTTGGCGGTGCTTCGGATCGATCCCGCGCTCTTTGATTTGCGCATTGACTCCCCTTCGCTCGGTGCACGCAAACCTTCTGCCGAAGCAGCCCAGCGTCTGATGCAGATAGCTGAGGCTGATCCCAAGAGCACACTCTTCATCGGCGATCGCGATGACACCGACGGCGCAACAGCGCGCCTACTTGGAGCAAAATTTTTGCAGATAAAAGATAACTGAAAGTTGAAAACTGATAGCAGAATACTTATGAATAAGCGCTACCAAGACTTACGCGTGACGTCCGGTACGTACGTGCCGCCAGTGCAGACAGATTTTCCGGATGACGATCCGTACGCCAAACTCCACTGTCCGGTTTACGATCGTGACTATCCGCCTGTAGATGCCTCGTATCCTTATGTGGATGATAGTTTGCCGAACCGCTTGCGGCTTTTTTGGGGGTTCTCTGTCATCCTGCCGTTGTTGGGTATAATTTTGCGTATAAAGTATGGTCTGCGCTGGAAGGTAGAGGGGGAGACGCGATGGCATCGCAGTCCGCTGAGTGTGCGGCGCTGGCTGCGTCAGTTCGACCTGAGCCGTGGCGCCATCACCATCGGCAATCACTGCTATCGCCACGACTGCGCTTCTATCCTCAACGCGCTGGGTTTTTATTTCCGCACTGACCTGCGTATCCCTATGTTTGCACCTAATTTCCGAACCCGCGACCAGTTCTACCTGCGTATCGTGGGCGGAATACCTATCCCTGCGCCGGAAGAGGGACTGAGTGCGATGAAGGCCTTCAACGGGGCCTTCGACGAGTTCCACCAGCGTGGTTATTGGTTTCATATCTTCCCCGAGGCCAAGCGATGGGACTGGTACAAACCCGTTCGTCCGTTCCAGAAAGGTGCGTTCACCATGGCGTATAAATATGGAAAACCGATTATCCCTTGTGCGGTCACCTATCGTCCGCGAACGGGCATTTGGCGATGGTTAGGTCCCAAAGATGAACCGCTGACGCAGGTTGTGATAGGTGCACCTGTCTATCCGGATACCACTCAACCGCGGGCTGCGGAAGTAGAACGATTGTTAACTGCCTCACACCAGGCGCTATGTCGCTTAGCGGGAATAGAACACAACTCGTGGCCCTGCTCGCTCTGATCGTATAATGAAGAATATCCTTCCTATATCAGCTCTGATCGTGTCGATGATCATCTGGTCGGTGAGTGGTATCGCCATCAAGCATGCACTGGTTGTCCTGCCTCCGTTCACGCTGATCGTGTTGCGGTTCGTTCCATCCGTATTGCTGATGCTCCTCATCGGTCTGCTCTGTCGCCGTAGTCCGCTTTTCGGCTTGCAGCGACTGGAGTGGCGTGACGTGCCGCTCTTCCTGATAGCGGGTTTCTGCCAACCGTTCCTCTATTATCTGCTGGAGACCTTTACCTACGATGTGTTGCATAGTCCCACTATCGCCGAGACGCTACTCTCCACCAGTCCGCTGCTAAGTCCTTTGTTTGCCGCCGTGCTGCTGCGCGAACGGGTGACGCGGTTTAACATCTTTGGCATCATTATATCTACCGCCGGCGTGTTCGCACTGACGCTGGTGGGCAGTGCCGATTATTCGATCGGCAATCCTTGGGGTGTCCTGCTGGCTTTTGCTGCCGTCTCGGCTGCCGTCATCGATTCCGTCATGATGCGTAAGGTACCTGGCCGCTATAGTTCGCTCTCCTTCATCTTCTATGCCCAACTGATCAGCCTCTGCTTCTTCCTTCCTATCTGGTTCTGGAAGGAAGGACCGCAAGCCATTTACCAATTACCAATGACCAATGACCAATCGCAACTTATGGTTGCGTTAGGTTGCGTCGGCTATTTGACTGTTTTTGCCAGCGTCATCGCTTTCATCCTCTTCTGTTATGCCTTGCGCAAGGTGGGTGTCACACGTGCGAATGCCTTCAATAATATCCGTCCTGCCTTTACGGCTCTATGGATGCTTCTCTTCTTCGGCGAACACTTGCCACTGGCTAAATGGGTAGGCATCCTGTTAATCATTTTCGGACTATTTGTGTGCCAAAAGCAAGAAAAAGTTTCCGATTGTTAAGATTTTTTTGTGTATACGAAATATATTTCGTAACTTTGCAAGCTATTTCGTTCGAGGAAGACGAGAAATTCGTACTGACAGCGAACACTGATTGCAGACAAACAACAAACAATCTATATGGAAATTTTAAACTCTTCTTTTGGCGACTTGTTGGCCATCATGTTTTTGGTGGGCTTGGTCGTATTTGTTTCTTTGTATTTTGTGGATGCCGGTTACGGTAAGATGCGCTCCGAGAAATGGGGTCCGGCCATGAACAACAAAGCCGGTTGGCTGCTGATGGAATGTCCGGTGTTCTTCGTGGTAATCTACGAGTATTTCAAGGCTTGGGGCGATCCTCAGTTGGCCGCTGTAGTTCAACAGGCGCCATATTGGATATTCTTCCTGATCTTTGAATTCCATTATTTCCAGCGTTCGTTCATCTTTCCGTTCCTCCTGAAGGGAAAGAGCAAGATGCCGTTTGCCATCATGATCATGTCTGTGATGTGGAATCTGATTAACGGTTATATACAGGGATATTTCCTGTTCCATATTGCGCCGCGTGATCCGTATTATTCCCAGCTTTATTCTCAGGCTTGGCTCTCCGATCCGCGTTTCATCATCGGTACGCTCATCTTCTTTGCCGGTTGGATCATCAATGTGCATTCCGATCATGTGATCCGCCACCTGCGTAAACCCGGCGACACGAACCATTACCTGCCCAAGAAGGGCATGTATCGTTATGTCACGAGCGCCAACTATCTGGGCGAGATCACTGAGTGGCTCGGCTTTGCTATCCTCACTTGGTCGGTAGCAGGACTGCTGTTTTTCTGGTTCAGCTGCTGCAACCTCGTGCCGCGCAGCCATGCTATTTACAAGAAGTACGAAGAAGAATTCCCCGATGAGTTTGATCGTAAGAAATTGAAACGTATCATTCCGTTTATTTACTAAAAATGGCTACAAAAAAGATTCAAGAGCCGGCTGCAGAGTCGAAGCTCTTCACTCCCTACCAATTGGGACCTATCACGTTGCGCAATCGTATCATCCGTAGTGCAGCGTTTGAGAATATGGCGCGTGCGAATGCGCCCACCAAGGAATTGCAGGATTATCATGTCAGCGTAGCGCGCGGCGGAGTAGGTATGACTACGGTTGCCTACTGTGCTGTCGACCTGAGCGGCGTCTCCTTCGACGGACAACTCTATGTGCGCCCGGAGATCATTCCTGATATGAAGAAGATGACGGACGCTATCCATAAGGAAGGTGCCAAGGCCAGCATCCAGTTGGGCCACTGTGGCAACATGACGCATTTCTATACATGTCATTGTATGCCCGTCAGTGCCGATACATGGTTCAACCTCTATTCGCCTACTATCCACCGTCGTCTGAAGGTGGCAGAGATCAAGGGTCTCGTCAAGAAGTTCGGTGAGGCCGTCGATTGGGCACGCGAGTGCGGTTTCGACTGCGTCGAGATACATGCCGGCCATGCCTATCTGATCTCTCAGTTCCTCTCGCCGCGTACCAACCATCGTCACGATGAGTACGGCGGTAGTCTGGAGAACCGCATGCGTTTCATGAACGAGGTGCTCGATGCTGTCATGGAGCACGCCAAAGATGACATGGCAGTGGTAGTCAAGACCAATATGTGGGACGACTGCTGGCATGGCGTCACCATCGAAGAGGGTATTACGATTGCCAAGGAGATAGCCAAGCATAAGGTACACGGCATCATCCTCTCTGGTGGAACCGTGAGCCGTTCGCCGATGACTATTCTGAGTGGTGCGATGCCCTACAAGACATTGGCTCATTATATGCCGATGAAGTCGTTCTGGTGGCTCAAGGCCGCACTCAACCTGCCCGGTGTACACCAGATCATGCTGCCTACTTCGCCGTTCAAAGAGCTCTATTTCATGGACAAAGCTAAGATCTTCCAGAAGGAGATCACCGATACGCCGCTCATCTATGTAGGTGGTGTGCAGAGTGGTGACAACTGTCAGCAGATCATGGATGAGGGCTTCGAACTCTTCCAGATTGCCCATGTGCTGATCAAGGATCCGGAGTTCGTACATCATGTACAGCAGAACCCGCATTATCATGCAGGTTGCGGACGCTCCAACTACTGCGTCGGCCGTATGTACACGCTCAATATGAAGTGCCATGAGTGCGTGGAGCGTGACGGAGAAGTAATCCCCGATCGTATCAAACGTGAAATAACTAAACTGGAGAACGATGCTCGCATTAGTAACGGGAGCAAGTAGCGGAATAGGCTTGCAGTATGCCACGCAACTGGCACGCGATTATCACTGCGACTTGTTGCTTGTCAGCAATCAGCAGCAGGAACTCGATCAGGTAGCTGCTGATCTGGCGGCGCAGTACAATGTGCGCACCATAGCGCGTTTTGCCGACCTTAGTCTGCCCGATGCCGCCGAGACGCTCCACGACTGGTGTGTGGCAGAAGGATATCAGGTGGATATCCTTATCAACAACGCCGGTGTGTTCTTCTTCAATCCTTACTGCGAGACGAGCATGAAGCGTATCGAACTGATGCTGCAGCTGCATATGATCACCGTGGCCAAACTCACGCGTCTCTTTGCAGCCGATATGATCCATCGCAAGTTGACGCCTGAGGAAGCTGCCACGCGTATATGCGGGCGCAAGCGCATGCGCGGTTATATATTAAATATGAGTAGTATGTCGGCGTGGATGGCGATGCCTGGTATCCAGACCTATAATGCCACCAAGGCCTTCATCTATAATTTCTCCAAGTCGATCTGGTACGAACTGCGTCCGCATAATGTCGGCATCACCGTCATGGCACCGGGTGCGGTGGATACCGGACTCTTCGGACTGGCACCCAACCTGCGCAAACTGGCGGTGGCGTTGACGGTTTCTATCCCCCCTGAGCGGCTCGTCAAACGGGCACTGAAGAAGATGTTCCGTGGCAAGAAAGCAGACACTCCGGGCTTCATCAACTGGCTCTCTACGCCGCTGCTGAAGCACACACCCGACTGGATCCTCTTCCTCGCCCAGAAACACCTCGCTAAGTTCATGCACTAATAGTTCAATAATAGCGCTCTCCGTAGCGCTATTATTTTTTTTCTTTCCGTTTCGCTTTTTTGTGGGCTCGGCCATAGGCGGTTTAGGCCTTCGCCGTCCGCCCTCAGCGTGCGGACGTATTCTTATTTCGCTTCGCTCGAACGATTTTTTCGCCCCCTCGCGTCCGTCATATTCGCGTCATATTCCATAACGCCGCGAAAGATGCCGCCCCGCCCGCGAGGTGCTCAATGCGGGTGTAGCCCATGCGGGGTGTAGTATTCTTCTCCGTCAGTTACGTCCGCATCGAATGCGGACATGTTGAGCCCTCTGCATATATGCCGAACACGTCATTTTGTGTCTATTAGGAGAAAAACTTCGTAATTACGTTATCCCGTAATTACCTAATTACGATAAAATTATCACATTTATTTGTATATATCCGAAAATTGTTGTACCTTTGCACCCGCAAAGGTTTATATCCGCCAATTTTGGCGCGAATTCTATACCTTCCCGCTGGCCTTAACAGCGTAAAAAAGTAAGGACATATTAGAAATTAAGCGTTTGCTTTATTAAGGATTCGTTCAATCTACCACATTTGAAACCATCTTTCCGAGAATAATGCAAGACGCTCGCGTTATATACGTGGGTTGTCTGCATATTGGAAGATGGGGGTGTGGTAGCCCGAATGAACCAGTAGCAGTTGGCTCACGTTTTTTCGTGCTAAAATATTAAACTAACTAATCTTAAAACCGACGAGGCGATGGGGTATAACCGCCATCAAAACAATGAAAAAATCACTCTTTATCTTTCTTCTGATTCTTAGTGCGGTCGGACTTGTATTGTCCGGGTGTAAGTCGGATCCTTCTGAGGTGACGGATTTGTCTGGAACAAGATGGGCAGGAAGCTATCAAGGGGCTACAATCGAAGTGTCATTTACGAACACACAATGCACTACTACGCTAAGCGGACCAGTGAATGGCAAAGCTATCGGAACATACACAACGGATGGCTCTGTAGCTGACATCAAATTTACAAGTGTCTCTGGAGATGCTGCATATTATATCCGAGCTGGTGAAACAGCAACTGCTGAGTATGATTTGTGGACAAGAGAAATGCGGCTTGTGAAAAGTATGGGAGGCCAAGGAACATTGGAGATATTATTGGACCGAATCGATTGATCTTACACCAAGCGTCACGCATTTCGCGTGACGCTTGCTCTTTCTTCTTATTCCTCGCGGATTCAATCCGCGACCTTCATCTCCCGGTAAATCTGCACGTACGTATAGGTGTACAAGCTTGCGTAGCCTTTCTCTCCTTCCTTCAGCCCGGCTCTGTACGCCGCATAACGCGCCTTCCACTCCTCTGCCTCGGCTACCATCTCCGGCGCACATTCTTCCGGCTTCCGGGCCGCCTTGTCTATCGCGTGTGCCCTTTGCTGCGCGGCCTTAATCAACTCTCGGTTCTTTGTCGCACCTTCCGACCATGCCCCTTCATGCACCTGCATGAAATACACCTGGTGTTCACCGTCTTTCCCATTCCGGTAACGTGACACCAACCGCATCCCGTGCGTCTGCGCATATTTCTTGCTGTCCAGCGCGCCGCGCATCTCGTCCACCACTACGTGATATTTAGCCTTTGCCATTGTCTCTTCTTGTCGTTTCTACTGTACACTTCTTTCTGCCTTCCTCCTACTGCCATGAGCTAGACCATAACTAGACCATACCTAGACCATGTAGACTCCGTAAGACCTCTGTCACTCCTTCAGCTCCCCAAGTGCCCTTTTCAGCTCTTTGTCGAAGCGAAGCTGATAAGCCGCTTGTCCGCGTTGGTAGTAGTAGCGCAGCACGATCTCAGTGCCGAGCATCTCTTTCACTTCCTCTTGGTTGCGACGTATCGCCTCGCGGAAATCGGGCTTGAGCATCGGTTCCAGTGCCTCCAGTTGTGCGATGGTGGCGCTGTCGAAGTCCTCATGCTTGGCCATCTTGATCATGTCGGCGAAGAACTTACTGGTCTCGGTATCGTATCGGAAATCGCGTTCGTCCAGGAAGCGGCAGAAATCTTCGATATCCGCATCCGTCAGGGTGAATGCTTTCGGCCCGGCGATGCTATCGTGCTGACGATGATAACGCGTGGCGTAATCGAAGAAATAATGGTTGATATAGAGCGTATAGCAGATGTCCACTTTCGACGAGTCGTCCATGACGATGTCAGGCAGAATACCGCCGGCCGTATCTTTCTTGAGCTGATGGCCTTTCTGCTGCTCGCTATAGTCGATAGCCTGGATGCAGCGACCGGAAGGCAAGTAGTATTTACTGGTCGTTACTTTTAGGTGGCCGCCATATGCTACGTTGCGTACGTTCTGCACCAGTCCCTTGCCGAAGGTGCGTTGTCCAACCAGTGTAGCGCGCTTCATATCCTGCAGCGCACCGGCTACGATCTCACTGGCCGAAGCGGAGTTCTTATCCACCAGTACCACCAGCGGCAGGTCAGCATAGCGCGGCCGCGCCATAGTGCGGTAGATGCGGTTGCTGTTGGCCGTCTTACCCTTGGTCTCCACCACTGTCTGACCCTTTTCTACAAATAGGTTGACGATCTTGATTGCCTCGTCCACCATGCCGCCACCATTGCCGCGCAGGTCGATGATCAACCGGCGTGCACCTTGGTTGTAATAGAGGTCGTCCAGCGTGTTGGTGAAGTCCTGTGCCGAACCCTCGGTAAATTCACTGAAGGCGATATATCCCACCGGCGCGGAGAGACTGTCGGCGGCGAAGAGGGCAGAGTAGGTGACGGGTTCCAGTCGGATATCCTCGCGCACGATCTCTACCTTGAAGGGTTTCTTCTCTCCCTCGCGTTCGATCTCCAGCACCACGGTGGTACCCGGTACGCCGCGCAGGTTGTTGCTCACCTCACTCACACTCAGTCCTTTGGTCTTCTGTCCGTCCACCGTCAGGATGCGATCGCCGGCCATCAGGCCTGCCCGTTGCGCGGGCTTTCCCTCGTAGGGATTGACGATAAAGGTGCCTATTGAATCGCTTTTTGCCTTCGTCCTTTCATTTTTCCCTTTGATCGGTCGCTGCTGGATGATGCTGCCTATTCCGCCGTATTTACCGGTGGTCAGCATGCGCAGTTCCCGTTCGTTCTTCTTCGGATAATAGACGGTGTACGGGTCTATCTTACGCAGCATCGCATTGATGGCGGTCTCCGTCAGAGCCTCGTAGTTGAGCGTGTCCACATAGTTGACATCCACCTGACGCATAACGTCGTTGAAGATCGTGATACACTCGTCCGCTCTACTCGTTGCCTGCCGCTCCTGTGCGAGGAGGGAATAAGGAACAAGGAGTATGGATAAAAGACTTATTACTATCAGTCTGTTCATTTGTGTCTGTATTCTGTCAATGAAATGGTCTGTACTCTGTCAGCGAAGCGATCTATCTGAGATGGTTCGGTACGAACTCGCTGACATCCTTGCCGTAGGCATACAGGTCGCGCACCAGCGTCGATGATACATGGGCGTACTCCGGACGCGTGTAGAGGATGATGGTCTCCACGCCCCCTATCTGCTTGTTGGCCTCTGCCATGTTACGCTCGTATTCAAAATCCTCCACACAGCGTATACCGCGCAGAATGAACTGTGCGTCTTGCTCCTTGGCAAAATCTACTGTCAGGCAGTCGTAGATAGCCACTTTTACGCGCGGCTCATTGGCGAAAATCTTACCTATCGCCTCTTCTCTTTCGCGAATAGGGAAAGTCTCCCGCTTTGTGCTGTTACGACCTATTCCGATCACGATCTCATCAAACAACTCCAGTCCGCGCATCACAATGTCGTAATGGCCGACTGTAAACGGGTCGAACGACCCGGGGAATATAGCTCTTTTCATAAATCTCTAACCTCTAATCTTTAAACTCTAAACTTTTTTGGTGATTAATCACCGGAAAATGGTACATCTCTATGATTTTTTCTCTCAGGAACGCTTCGTCTTTGTTCGGCAGTTCCACTTTCGCTATGCGACTATCCACGTACGCCTCAAATTCCGTGCCACGTTCGTATATCTCATAGCCTTGGTGGATATGTCGATCGATGATATTGCAGACATGTTGTATCTGCTCGTTGTACGGCAGTTCCCTGTATTCGGGATGCGTAGCCAGCATCCGGTCTATCTCCGGATTGATGCTGGGGGTGAGTCGGTACACCACGTGTCCTTTCCAGCCCTTGATACCCGTCACCATCGATTCCACGTCATCTTTCGCCCGCTTGCGCCAACGGGGGTTATCGCGTTTCAACTGCATCTCCTTGGCCTTCAGATAGTCACACGGATCATATTCGTAGGTGATACTTACCGGACAGATATTCAGAGCCTTCACAGCCTCGTAGAAATCGTCTGTACCCATTGTCAGCATCTTGAGTACACTGCCTTGCGTCAGGTCGTTGCTGTCCTTGGCGCGTCCTTCACGCTGGGCCAGCCATATCGATTTGCCGCGTTCGCGCAGTTGGCGGATATATGCCGACAACTGCTTGGCGTTCTCCAGTTGCGCGTGGGCTCCTACGTTGCGTTTAACTACGAAGCAGCGGTTGAAACGTACAGCCCACTCAATCCACTTATGTGCGAAGAGGTTGTTCCCGATGCCGATGAAGGGACGGATGAAATAGCGGCAACGCAACTTATACGACAACCACGCCGAGTCCATCACAATGTCGCGGTGGTTGGTCATGAAGAACGCACCGTGGCGGATGTCCTGCTCTATCTGCTTACGGTCGCCCAGATAATCCAGCTTCACTCCTTTCGTCGTGCGCCAGATGAGCACTTGCAACATCGGAAAAGCGAACAACCAGTCCACCACGGCCAGCAACCAACCGTTTCTGTATGCCCGAATATCTCCAAATGGATCTTTCATATCAATCACCAATTACCAATTACAAATTACCAATTATCGAGAGCAGCTTTGCTTGCCTCTCGATACGCTACCATCAGCCCGCCGGTACCCAGCAGCGTTCCTCCGAAATAGCGCACCACTACTACCAGGATGTTGTCCAGTCCGCGGGCATCGATAGAGCGGAGTATAGGTGCACCGGCTGTACCGTGTGGTTCGCCGTCATCCTTCGTGCGCCAGAGGTTCGGTCCCAACCGATAGGCATAGCATACATGTCGCGCATCGTGGTATTTCTTCTTGTACCACGCCACGCGCACTTTAGCTTCGTCCTCGTTAGCTATCGCTTCTGCGAATGCCAGGAATTTACTGCCTCGGTCCTTATAGATCCCTTCTGCCGCCATGAACGGTTTATTTCAGCTTCAACTTGATCTTCAGATCTTCTGGTATCGCATCTTTGTGCACCAGGATGTCATTCGTCTTATAGCGCATGAAGGCCTCGCTGATGTACCATATACCCTTGTAGTCGGAGCGCATCGTGCCCCAACTGTTCTTCACCATATAGTATTTCTTGCCGTTCTGGTCCTTGGCGGTACCGAAGATGTGCATCCCGTGGTCGTCAGTCGTCTCCCAGTTGTCATAAGCCTGCTGACGCATCTCTTGTGTGATGGTCTTCTCCGGTAGCGGACGCTTGGTCAACTCCTCTTTCTTCTTATCCGCACTCATGCCAACCCATTTGGCCATGTCGCTACCGGTGATGTCAGCGCCGTTATCCTCGTCCGGTACTACGCCGATACCTTTGCGGGTGAATCCTGTCTCACTCACGTCGGCCGCCCAGGCCATGGTGTAACCGTTTGCGATGGCATGGTCGATCACGCGCATCAACTCGTCTATCGGCAGGTTGTACATCTGATCCATGCGCCAGTTGTCGGGCACCTCCAGTGCAAACTTCTCGTAGAAAGGATGATGCGTATAGCTGGTCAGCGATACGTAGTCGTCGGCATTCAGGCCCAGACTCTGTGCAAAACTCTTCGGTGTGTAGATGCGGCCGTCATAGACGAATTCCTCCGGACATGCACCCAGATAAGTGTCATAGATGGCTTGTAGACCCTCACGCCACACCGGACTGAGTTTCTTCAGTCCCTTCAGTGCATTCAGGTAGCCTTTCGCCACTTTGCTCAGTTCGGTAAACACCGGTAGGCTGTCGGCTGCTGTCCAACCGTAGCGTATACCCGGCATCGCCTCTTTGGGCACCAGTCCGTAGTGCTGCATACAGTAGATCACGTCGTACGCACTGCCTCCTTCGGCAAAACGCGGTTCCAGGTACTGACGCACCGTGTATGTCGCACGATCTATCATGGTCTTGCTCACCACGTACATCGGGGCCAGTTCAACGGTCTCGCCCTTCGTGCGCAGCACCTCCGACTCCAGAAAACTCAGGGTAGAGAAGGCCCAGCATGTTCCACTGCGGTGCTGGTCTTTCACACGCGTGATAGCTACGCTATCTACGGTGGTGAATACAAAACCGCTATCTACTTTCGCCGTATCTACGGCGGCACTGTCCAGCATCAGCGCTGCTAAAAAAGATAAAAATATCATAATAGTCTAAGGATTTGATAGTTTAATGATTTTCCCGATTAATCCGGAAATTCCATAAGATAAGCTTTGATAAACGCATCGATATCGCCGTCCATTACGGCATTGACATTCGAGGTCTGGTAGTTGGTGCGATGGTCTTTCACGCGGCGATCGTCGAAGACGTAACTGCGTATCTGGCTGCCCCATTCAATCTTCTTCTTGCCGGCTTCCACCTGAGCCTGTGCCTGCCGACGTTTCTCCATCTCCAGTTCATACAACTGTGAGCGCAGATGCCTTAAGGCGTTCTCGCGGTTCTTCGGCTGGTCACGCGTCTCGGTGTTCTCTATCACGATCTCGTCGGGTTGGTTGGTGAGCGGGTTGACGAACTTATAGTGCAGACGCACACCGGACTCCACCTTGTTGACGTTCTGACCTCCTGCGCCCGAACTGCGGAACGTATCCCAACTGATGCCGGCAGGGTTTACCTCCACCTCGATCGTATCATCAATCAGCGGTACTACGAACACCGATGCAAAACTCGTCATGCGCTTGCCCTGGGCGTTGTACGGACTCACGCGCACCAGACGATGCACACCGTTCTCGCTCTTCAGATAGCCGTAGGCCATGTCGCCTTCTATGTTGAATGTCACGGTCTTGATACCCGCTTCGTCGCCTTCCTGCAGGTTCTCGATCGTCACCTTGTAATCGTGCTTTTCGCAGTAGCGCATATACATGCGCATCAGTTGTTCCGCCCAGTCCTGTGCTTCGGTACCACCTGCACCCGACACGATCTTCAGCACGGCCGGCATCTGGTCTTCCTCATGACTCAGCATGTTCTTCATCTCAAGGTCTTCTACCTCCTGCAGGGCCTTTGCATATGCCGCATCCACTTCTTCTTCGGTCACCAACTCCTCTTTGTAGTAGTCGAACGCCAACGCCAACTCTTCCACGGCTGCACGCACACCCTCATATCCTTCTATCCAGCGCTTGATACCTTTCACCTTGCGCATCTGCGCCTCCGCAGCCTTCGCGTCATCCCAGAAGCCGGGCGCCTGCGTGTGCAGTTCTTCCTCTTCCAGTTGTATGCGCTTCTCGTCTATCTGCAGATACGCTTTCAGCTTGTCCGCGCGCTGCTGTACATCTTTTAGTTGTTCTATTGTTATCATATCTTAAACGCAACCTTAAAATTTGGCTGCAAAGGTACATAAAAAAAATGATATATGCAAGTTTTTCCTGCTTTTTTACACCCATCATCCTTTCTCTTGCTGCCATTCTCCTTTCCTATTACGCGCGCGTGCGTTCCTATTAATACGCGTGCGCTAAAAGCGGATTCTGCCAAATAGTCCGATTTTGCCCTTTCTGTGTGCGAAGGGGTAGAAAAAGCAAAAAAATCGACCATTGATTATCAGTCGATTATAAAAAAAATGAAAAAAAAATGCAAAAATATTTGGTCAGTTCAAAAATTTGTAGTACTTTTGCATCCGCTTTCGCTCAAAAATGGGGCACGCCCCAAGAACGAGAGCCACGATCTTTGAAAGAATGTCTATTATAACAAGATGTAGTACAAGAACTGAATAACGGTTAGCGGTGAGCGGTTACCGGTTACGGGATTTCCCATAACCCATAACCCATAACCCATAACCGAAAAACGGTTCCCGTTAAATACACTTGAATAAATCGGTTATTCTGAGCTATCTTATAATTTCTTTTTACAACGAAGAGTTTGATCCTGGCTCAGGATGAACGCTAGCGACAGGCCTAACACATGCAAGTCGAGGGGCAGCGCGGGAGAAGCTTGCTTTTCCTGGCGGCGACCGGCGCACGGGTGCGTAACAGGTGTGCAATCTGTCCTATACCGGGGCATAGCCCAGCGAAAGTTGGATTAATTCTCCATGTGAGCGAGTGCCGCATGACACACGCTTGAAACGTAAGGGTA